>Ga0247841_10001380_pt1 | contig 55844 bp, 44 predicted proteins | sample LaCruzMarch2015__2_FD_192410 | JGI IMG/M metagenome (GOLD analysis project Ga0247841, IMG submission 192410) | Freshwater microbial communities from meromictic Lake La Cruz, Castile-La Mancha, Spain - LaCruzMarch2015_18m | ecosystem: Environmental > Aquatic > Freshwater > Lake | place: Spain... | reverse complement strand
CCCAGATGGCAGGAAATCCCAGTAATTGCTGGTAATGCTCGGTTAGTTTTTGCATCTTGGTGGTTAGGATTGAAATACTGCAGTCTACGATTTTATCCCATCATTCCACTAAAGTATGCGGAGAGCCATTAAAAGCAAGGCGGGCCTCAATAGCTACAAAATCAGCGTCAAGGAGTGGGTTGAGAAAACAAGCGCCATCGGCCTCAAGGCTACGACAGGCCGTTATGGCGGTACTTATGCTCATCCTGATATAGCTTTTGAATTTGGCATGTGGATCAGTCCAGAGTTCAAAATATACCTGGTTAAGGAGTTTCGCCGTCTCAAGGATGATGAAAACCGGCGACTTTCCCTTTCATGGAACCTTAATCGTACTCTCTCAAAACTGAACTACCGTATTCATACTGATGCTATTCGCGACTATCTCACCCCACCGGAAATCACACCTGCGCAGGCAGCCAACACCTACGCTAATGAGGCTGACATCCTCAATGTTTCCCTCTTTGGCCTGACCGCGAAAGAGTGGCGTGATGCCAATCCCAAACTTGACGGCAACATGCGCGACCATGCCACTGTGGAGCAGTTGCTCGTGCTTGCCAACATTGAGGGGATGAACGCCGAATTTATTCACATGAATCTTGTACAGAGCGACCGACTGAAACGGCTCAACCAGATAGCTATCCGTCAGATGCAAACCCTTACCGCAGTGCCTGTTCGTTTACTCCCGGCAGGCACCGGAATGGAGGGGCATGCATGAGTGCTGAGGTGAAAAACGGCTATAAGCTGACTGAGGTTGGGGTTATTCCTGAGGATTGGGATGTCCCCTCTATGGGTGAAATCTGTTTAAAAATTCAGGATGGTACGCATTTTTCACCTAAGTCAGGTGGGAGGGACTATCTATATATAACATCAAAAAACATCCGTTTTGGGTATCTGGATCTTTCTTCTGCATCTCTTATTGACAGGGAGCAACATCAATCAATTTACCGGCGATGTGATGTCAAAAAAGGCGATTTACTGCTTACAAAAGATGGTGCGAATACCGGCAATGCGGCACTTAATTCGTTAGATGAAGAGTTCAGTCTTCTCTCCAGCGTTGCATTTTTGAGGTTTCATGCGAGTAAACATATCTCCGGATACTTTCTGCAGCAATTTTTGGCACCTGCTGGTCAGCGTCGAATGCAAGATGCAATGGCAGGCAACGCCATTACTCGATTAACGTTAGATAAGATCAATAAACTGAAATTCCCTGTTCCACCGACCAAAGCCGAACAAGAAGCTATTGCCGAAGCCTTGAGCGATGCTGATGCCCTCATTGAATCCCTTGAGCAACTCATCACCAAAAAACGCCAGATCAAACAAGGCGCCATGCAGGAACTGCTCACCGGCAAAAAGCGTCTGCCGGGTTTCAACGGGGTGTGGGAGGTGAAGAGGTTGGGGGAGATATGTGAAATTGGCATGGGAAGAACACCACTTCGTCTCAATTCCGCTTTCTGGGGTCAAGGATACAAATGGCTTTCTATCGCCGATCTTCGCAACAAAATAGTAAACGAGTCAAAGGAAGAGATTACTGAAATCGCTGCGGCAGAAATGCAGATTATCCCAAAAGGAACTCTTCTTATGAGTTTCAAGCTTTCAATTGGTCGTCTTTGCTTTGCTGGTTGCGACCTCTTTACTAACGAAGCGATTTGTAGCTTCAACAAACCCCAAGTTGATGCTAATTTTCTCTATTACATTTTATGTCGGACTGACTTTTCTCTTTATGGTAAGTTGGCGGTAAAGGGATACACCCTTAACAAGGAATCACTGAAACTTGTCGAGATTCGTTGTCCTTCGCAAAACGAACAAAAAGCTATCGCAACAGTACTTTCCGATATGGATTCAGAAATTGATGCACTGGAAGTCAAGCTTGAAAAAGCTGGTCAGCTCAAGCAGGGAATGATGCACAATCTTTTAACCGGAAAAATCCGACTGATATAAAAGTTTTGTTGAGGTACTCAAAAATCGATTGGATCAGAGCTGTTTTGTTTTAAAGTATTAAATTATAAAGAGTAAATATGGAAGAGCATCAAATCAAAAAGCCGACACTCTTCATAAGTCATGCAAGCTCCGACGCTGAATTCGCAAACGCTGTGAAACAGGAAGTTGAGAAAGTATTTGCTAACGGTATTAGCGTGTTCTGTACCAGTTCACCTGGAGCCATACCAGTTGGTGTGGACTGGCTATCGGACATAGAACAAAAATTAGGTGTTGCTCAAGCTGTAATTGCGATACTCACACCGGTATCGATTGAGCGCCCGTGGCTTTGGTTTGAGATCGGGGCTACGTGGTCGAAAGGCAGAAGTGGTGACTGTAGAATTTATCCGCTCTGTGCGCCTGAAGTAGAACTGAATCAGTTACCCTCTCCACTTGATCGGCTTCAGGCTCTCTCAATGGGAAAAGCTGCTGACCTTAAGCTCCTATTTTTCACATTGATCAACCAGTTCGGTTTTGGAAAAATATCTTCTTTTCGAGCAACAAATATCTCCAGTCGTATACCAAAATACAAGGACGTCAAGATTGTTGAGTCAGATTTAATCGAAAAAATATTCTATTCTGGTAGGTACAGTGGTTATGAAGATATAGAATTAAGTGAAGTAATAGATACGTTACTTTTCGCTCCAGACGAGAAAAAGAGAGATGATTTTGATTGGGCTAATAAAAACAGAGAAGATCTGATTCAGAACGGGAAATTGATTCATTTCCGTGAGATTGATCGAACTCTTGGCCTTCCGCCAGGCACATCGAAAAGACTTTTGAATTCTGTTGCATCACGATATGGCTTAAAGCCGGATATGGAGACGGACAACATAGTTAGGTATATGCTGGCTCGAAAGAGAACCTAAAAGATAATTCAATGATATTAGTAAAAAAGATACTTGTTTACTTGAAAAATTATTTTTATACAAGGAAAGAAACCGCTTTGAAAGAATTATCTGATGCGGAATATTATGATAGTTTTATAAAGGGCAGAAAAGATTGTGAAATAAAAGAAACATACAACAGGGCTTGGGAAGCGAAAAACTTTGAAATTGATAACTATTGGAAGCGGGCCAATTATTTTTGGGCTTTTCAGGTTGCCTCATTTGCTGGTTATTTTTCGGTTTATAGCTCTGAATCTTTCAGAAAAAATACAGAGGTGCTTTATTGTCTTATTTGTATCGGTTTTATTACGGGTATTGCATGGAGTCTTATAAATAAGGGGAGTAAAGCTTGGCAACGAAATTGGGAGAGCCATGTTATGATGTTAGAGGATAAAGTGACCGGTCCTTTATACAAAACAGTATCAGTAGGTAATACTTTTTCAGTTTCAAAAATAAATGAAATTGTAAGTCACTTTATTTCTGTTATTTGGGTTATACTCGGAGTAAAGTATTTTATGGATTATATTACATTTGAAATAGCAGATGGCTCAAAAATTAACTTAACAGTTATTGTAAGTTCTGTATTTTTGATTTATTTTACAGGGGCTATGTTTTTTGGATATGGACGAGGCCGATTTGGTAAAAGAAAGACTCTTTTTTTTACTCATAACAACAAGTAATCAATTGTGTATTTATTTTGATTTAACTATGCAGAGAAAAAATATTTAGATAGTTATTTGTTGTGGTTATATGAATGATATTTTTATAAAGATTAAAATATGAGGCATTACATGCAGCCAAAAGTATTTATCAGTCATGCAACTGAAGACAAAGAGCGATTTGTGATTGATTTTGCCCGGTGCCTTCGTCAGCAACATGGTGTTGATGCTTGGATGGACAAATGGGAGATGCTGCCGGGAGACAGTCTTGTAGACAAAATCTTTGAGGAAGGCTTAAAGGATGCGAGTGCTGTCGTGGTTGTTCTGTCCAGGAACAGTGTAGATAAGCCCTGGGTTCGAGAGGAACTCAATGCTGCCGTTGTCAAGCGATTAAATACGGGAAGCAAACTGATTCCTGTTGTAATTGATGACTGTGCAGTGCCAGAAGTACTCAAATCAACACTTTGGGAACGAATCGACGACATGAATTCATACCAGTCAAGCATGGATCGTATCGTTGCCGCAATCTATGGTGTTAATGACAAGCCACCACTGGGCTCTTCGCCATCATACATGAAGTCAGTTATTGCGAATATTGGTGGCCTTAACAATTTGGACAGTCTTGTGTTGAAACTGGCATGTGACCAAGCGGTTGTTCAAGGCAGTGACTTTATGGACCCTCATGACGTATACTGCAAAGATGGTGAGTATGTTATTCCGGAAACGGAGTTGCGCGATTCAATGGAAATGTTGGAACAGCAATATTACATAAGCATATCGCACACGTTAGGAAACAATCTTGATTCCTTTTTTATTACTACTGTTGGTTTCGATGTTTACGCTCATTCGTATGTACCAAACTATCACGGAATTGTGAGTGATGTGGTTTCAGCGCTTGTCAACAAGCAACTCACCAACAATGATTCTATAGCTCAAGAGCTTCAACAGCCACGTCTTGTGGTAGATCATATCTTTGATCTATTGGAGCACAATGGGCACCTTAAGCAATCGAAGCTACTTGGTGGGCGACAAGAAGTTTATCGTATATCGCCCTCGCTGCGACGTTCACTGCAAAATTAAGATTATTCTAACGTTGAATGTCAGGGACTCTTCATCAAAGAACCCGATTCGCATTTTCATCGGCAGCGTTCAGAAAGAGTTCTCACCTGAACGGTCGGTAATGCGTGATTATTTGCGCAGTGATGCCCTGATGCGTCGGTTTTTTAGGCCTTTTGTGTTTTAGGATGTTCCTGCTGCTGATCGCAGGGCTGACGAACAGCAAAGCATGATGCACAACCTCTTAACCGGAAAAATTCGCTTGGTATGATGATTCGCACATTGAAAATTGATGGCTTCAAGTCCATCTACTCAGAGACTATTTCACTGGGCAGGGTTAACTGTTTCATTGGTGCCAATGGGTTAGGCAAGAGCAACATTCTCGAAGCTCTTGGCGTGCTTGGTGCAGCCTCAAACGGAGATGGTGGAGTTTTTTTTCTTTTCTGCTGAGGGAGAGGCTGGGGTAAACTATCGGGTTTCCCTGCTGAATCCGCTTGATGCACCCGAGCCTGCCTGGTCGTACAAGACTGAATTTTTAACTGATGGTGCACAGGAAATTGTTTCCGACGGTGTGCGCAACAGAAAAAACTTCAATCCGGCATCATAGTTGATGCAGCGCTTACAGGAGTTTGCCATTTATTGTCCCAATCTGACATCCAGGCCACCAGCCACGGTGCGCCTTGCTTTCGTCCAAACTGACCCGCACCAAGTTGATGCTAACGTGATGTTATTCAGGCTTGGTGTCAGGCGCAAAAATGTCGTTATAAAATTTATCTTTATCAAGAGTGTTCTGCCAGTCGCGATGCCGTTCGATACTTTCCATTTTTCGTTCTTTTGGCAGAGATAAAAATCGGATCGCATCGGTATACCCAAGCTCTTTAAAAAGAATTTCTGTCACTTTTCTGATAAGCTCCTTATCCGGCATCATTTTTGTCAAGCTCATAGTAATTCCTCTTTTTCGCAAAATGCAACCGGATTGCCAACCCAAATAGCCGGTTTAATCAGTTTGCTTTTTTTGGTAAATTTGTCATCACAGGTGATCAATTCTGCCTGATAAGCTTCAGAGTAGGCAAAATGAGCTGCGTCTGCAATCCCGAATCCCAACGTTGTCAAATATTCTGCACGGGTTCTTGTCGTTATTTTATCAACGTTTGCAACATCAGTACTGTTGAATGTTCTTTCAATCAGGTAAAGCAATTCAACCCGCTCTATTTCGTCAGTTGTCGCTTCAATCTCATTTATATGAACAGGAGACCAGACTAATTTGTAGCGATTATTTTCGACAGCAGACAATATCAACTGTACGGCAGTGGTTTCGAGGTGAATGCGCGAATAAGTCTGGTCGTCGTATGGCCTGCAAAGCGTACAGACATCAAGGTATATTTTTTTCAAACCACCTCCTGATTTTTATCAAATATATTCATAACGGTTAAAATTTGAAAAATTTCCCAAAGACATTGAGTGTAGAGGTACGGGAACGGTTGACATGTTAACCATGTGCAGCAATGCAGCAGCTTTTCCCTTGGTATACCATTCATTCAGTGCTGGTATTGCGTCAGGCTATTTTACGCTTTTTCCGGCCAGGCAGGCTGTCATGCAGGTAGTATCTATTCCCTTCCGTTCAAGAAGTGTTGCACCAGAACCGCTCATGTCGGCTGTGTTCCTGGTGACTACGATCAACCCGTTTGTTATTGCCGTTGCCGCAATGAGCCCTGCAACGACGGGGAGTGACAGACTGGTGACGGCTCCGCTCTGATCAGTTCAGAGATCATGCATTTATCCAGCAGGTAGCCTCCCCCTGATTTCACAGAAACACCTCACTTCTCTCAGGATCTGTTGATCGTTCAAGGTCTATCCCTGAATTTCGGAGAGGCGAGTTATGAAAAAAACTTGAGAGTGGCTCACTCGCCTTGCGAACATTGATTGCCTTGTTGTATTCATCAAAAGAGATAACCACGGCAGAAGGCTTGCCATGCAGGGTAATAGCCTGTGGACCCTCATTGAGGGCGTTGCGGACCACTTCGCTCAAATGATTTTTTGCATGTTGCAGTTGCCATGTTTTCATTGTCTTCTACCCATCAGTTTATGATCGTTCTGGCTATGATAGACAGAATACAGGAAAAGCTGGCAGCTTCTTGACAATATTTCATCCTCGCCAGCTCCTTGCGATGCAGGCAACTTTGAACGCGAAATCCAGAACCGTGTTATCGCCCTGTTCACGAGCGAGCTCGGCGACTGGAGTGATCGGCCTGGCTGTGTATTTTTCTTGTGCTTTTCCTGTCGAAAGATTCCTTAACTTCATTGATGATTTATTCTTATTCTTCAGGATTAATCGGATAATCGATGGGAAAATACGAGAAACTTATCCTGAAGATATTGAGCGGTCAGTCTGACACGAATATCCCTTTCGATGATTTATGTAATCTCCTTCAGTGAACAGGTTTTGTCATGCGCATTCGTGGAAGCCATCATGTTTTTCGCAAGGAGGGAATCGAAGAGATGATCAATCTGCAACGTGAAGGCAACAACGCTAAACCATATCAAGTCAGGCAAGTGCGATATATTATATTGAAATATCAACTTGGAGGTATACAGTGATGGATAAATACGAAATTATTATTTTTTGGAGCGAGGAGGATCAATTGTTTATTGCGGAGGTGCCTGAACTTCCTGGTTGTATGGCCCACGGTGATTCTCACAATACAGCACTTATAAATATCGAGGAGGCGATAGCGTTATGGATTGCTACCGCCAAGGAATTTAATGATCCTGTTCCCAAGCCTAAAGGGAGAAGACTGCTCTTTGCATAAGAAAATTCACCGAATCAGCCAATCTATACATGCGACGTCGTCCATCATGCCCCATCGTCAATCTCTTGTCATTGCAGGAGGTAACCGCTTGACCATCATCGGAAACTCTGAACGCGAAACGCAGAACCGTGTTATTGCCCTGTTCACGAGCGAGCTTGGCTATCGCTATCTTGGCGACTGGAGTGACCGGGAGGGGAACAGCAATATCGAGGAGGGGCAGCTAAGGGCATACCTTTTACGGAGTGGCTACACCGAGGTGCAGATTGCCAAAGCCATCCATGAACTTCGCACTGAGGCTGGTAATCCGAACCGAACTCTTTACGACAACAACCGGAAAGTCTACAGCCTGCTGCACTACGGTGTTCCGGTAAAAGCGGCGGCAGGCGAGAATACGGAAACCCTCAAGCTGATCAACCACGAGCATCCTGAGCTGAACGATTTTGCCATTGCTGAGGAGGTGACGGTTTGCGGCCAGCACGACAAACGGCCAGATATTGTGCTCTACGTTAACGGGATTGCGGTTGGTGTGCTGGAGTTGAAGAACAGCAGGGTATCGCTTGGTGACGGCATCCGTCAAAGCCTTGTGAACCAGCGTTCGGAGTTTATTGCTCCCCTCTTTTCAACCGTGCAGTTCATTTTTGCCGGAAACGATTCGGAAGGGTTGAAGTATGGCACGGTCGGCACGGAGGAGAAGTATTTTTTGCAATGGAAGGAGGATGAAGAGGATAACTCCCGATTCAAGCTCGACAAGTATCTGCTCAAGATCTGCGAAAAGAGCCGACTGATTGAGCTGCTTCATGATTTTGTTGTTTTTGATGGTGGAAAGAAGAAGCTTCCACGGGTGCATCAGTATTTCGGCGTCAAGGCGGCACAGCGCCATGCTGATGCGTTCAGGGGTGGCATTATCTGGCATACGCAGGGGAGCGGCAAGAGTATGATGATGGTGCTGCTGGCCCGCTGGATTCTGGAGAACAAGCCTGCCGCCCGCGTTGTGATTGTTACCGATCGAGATGAGCTCGACAAGCAGATTGCAAGTGTCTTTACCGATGCTGGAGAATCCATCAGGCGCACAACCAGTGGCCGTGATTTGATGAAGCAGCTCGGCCAGCCTGCACCTCGTTTGCTCTGTTCGCTGGTGCACAAGTTTGGCCGAAAAGGGGTGGATAATTTTGAGGAGTTCATCAAAGAGATTCAGTCGCAGCCCGGTCATACGGTGGGTGATGTTTTCGTCTTTGTTGATGAGTGCCACCGGACGCAGAGCGGCAAGTTGCACCGTACCATGAAAGCGCTCATGCCTAATGCTGTCTTTATCGGCTTTACCGGAACGCCCCTCCTGAAAAAAGATGCGGCAACAACCCTTGAGGTTTTCGGGAGCTACATCCACACCTACAAGTTCAACGAGGCTGTTGAAGACCATGTGGTGCTTGATCTGGTCTATGAAGCGCGGGATATCGACCAGCAGCTTGGTTCGAAGGAGAAAATCGATGCATGGTTCGATGCCAAAACGAGGGGGTTGAACGAGTGGCAGAAGGCGGCCCTGCGTGAACAGTGGGGAACCATGCAGCATTTGCTCAGCTCCCGATCGCGAATGAACCGGGTCGTCAATGATATTGTGTTTGATTTCAGTGTCAAGCCCCGCCTCAGTAACCATCGAGGCAACGCCATTCTGGTGGCTTCGAGCATTTATGAGGCTTGCAAGTATTTCGAACTGTTTCAGAAGTCGGTTTTCAGGGCCAGGTGCGCAGTCATTACCTCCTATAATCCGCAAACGAGAGATATCACGACGGAAGACACCGGCGCCAATACGGAGACAGACAAGGAGTCGATCTACAACACCTATACCGCACTGCTGCAGCATGTCGATGCGGCAGCGGGCAAGTCGAAAACTGAGACTTACGAGGATAATGCCAAGAAGCTTTTCAAAGAGCAGCCTGCCAGTATGAAGCTGCTTATTGTGGTCGATAAATTGCTGACAGGTTTTGATGCGCCAAGCTGCACCTGCCTCTATATTGACAAGAACATGCAGGATCACGCTCTTTTTCAGGCTATCTGCCGCACCAACCGCCTTGACGGTGACGACAAGGAGTTCGGCTATATCGTCGATTATAAAGATCTCTTCAACAAGGTCAATGATGCGCTGAAAGTTTATACTGTCTATACCTCGGAGCTGGATCAGAGTGATACAAGCGGGGAGTCCGACATTCTGATGAACGACCGGCTTGCAAAAGGACGGGAGCGGCTCGATACTGCATTGGAAGCCCTTGCACTGATCTGCGAACCGGTTGAGCCTCCGGGGGGGGAGTTGCAGCATATCCATTATTTCTGCGGGAACAGCGAGATTTCGGAGGAGCTTTCGGATCGGGAATCGTTGCGTGCAGCCCTCTACAAGGCAACGGCCATGCTGATAAGGGCGTACGGTGGTATTTCGGGCGAGCTTGATGCTGCAGGGTACTCTGCCGCCGATATCCAGCGTATCAAAAGGGAGGTCGACCGCTTTCTCAAGCTGCGTGAAATCATCCGCCATGCCAGTGGTGAAAGCATTGACCTGAAGGCTTATGAAGCCGATATGCGTCATCTGATCGATACCTACATTGAAGCCGATGAGCCGAGGAAGATCTCTCCCTTTGATGATATGCCGCTGCTTGAGCTGATTGTGAAATCCGGCATTGCAGAGGCTATCAAGATGTTGCCCGAGGGGATAAAAAGCAGCAGGGATGCCATTGCTGAAACCATTGAGAACAATGTGCGCAGCAAGATCATTAAAGATCATCTGAACGATCCGGCATTTTATGATCGCATGTCAACTCTGCTCGATGAGCTTATTGCTTCACGCCACCAGAAGGCCATTGATTATGAAGCCTGGCTCAAGCAGATCGCCGAATTGGCCAACCGGGTGGAATCAGGCCGTGCGGAAGAGACTCCTTCGCAATTGAATACTCCCGGTCGTCGGGCCTTGTACAACAACCTGAAGCTTGACAGGGTTGGCCATGTTGACCTTGATTTATCCGATGATCCTGCCGGTTATGAAGGGCAGCAGGATAAACGGGCTCGGCTGGCAATGGCTATAGATGAAGCGGTCAGAGGGGTAAGGCCGGACGGATGGCGCGGCGTTACAGCAAAGGAGAATGTTATCAAGAAAGCTTTGTTTGAGGTGTTGCGGGACGCGGATGAAGTGGAGCGGCTTTTTCTCGTTATTGAGCGTCAAAGAGAGTATTGATGGTTACCAGGTTTGCTATCGGGGATATCCCTGTTGATATTGTGCTGAAGGAGATCAAAAACATCCATCTGAGTGTTTACCCTCCGACAGGCCGTGTGCGTATTTCAGCGCCTTCGCATATGAATATCGATACCATCCGGCTCTATGCCATTTCACGGCTCGGGTGGATAAAAAAACAACAGGCGAAGCTCAGCGCACAGGAACGCGATACGCCGCGTGAGTATCTGAACCGGGAGAGCCATTATCTCTGGGGCAAGCGCTACCTGCTCAAAATTATTGAAAGAGAAGCCCCTCCTTTTGTTGACCTGCAGCACAGCACGATACTTCTCTACATCCGGCCAGAGGCAGGTCAAGAGAAAAAACAGTTGGAACTTGACGAGTGGTATCGGAAGTTGTTGAAGAAGGCCATTTCTGAGCTTGTTTCGTCATGGGAGAAAAAGATTGGAGTGCGGGTCAATGAGGTCGGTATCAGGAAAATGAAAACGAAATGGGGCACCTGTAACAGAGAAGCAGGGCGAATCTGGATCAACCTTGAGCTGGCCAAAAAGCCTGAAGAGTGCCTCGAATACATCGTTGTACATGAAATGGTGCACCTCCTGGAGCGCCACCACAATGAACGGTTTGTTTCACTCATGGATAACTTTATGCCGAAATGGCGTTCCCTGCGCGGTGATCTGAACCGCTTGCCAGTCAAGCATGAGGAGTGGGGGTATTGAGCAGTCACTGTTTTTTACCGACGGGTGCAAGGTAGATGGTGAATTCATCCTCTCCGTCGATTTTGAGCAGGTTGTCCATGGCGATTTGGTCGTAAGCGGCGATAGCGCAGGTGCCAGCGTCGATGGCTTCGCAGGCAAGGTAGAGGTTCTGGCAGAGGTGGCCAGCGTCAAGGGCGATGACCTTGTGGGCGGCGAGGCCGTATCGCCACTCCATGCGGTAGGGGATAGTGGTCCAGATGAAGGTGACGGCAGCCTCTCCGGTGAAGGACTGGCCGAGGGCAGCCTTCGTCATTTTTCGTTCCAGATTTTCAACTTCGAATTCAAAGAGAAGCTGGTGTTCGACGGGGAGGTATCGGTAAATGCCTTTTTCAAGTCCGGTGACGTTCAGCACACAAAGGTATGTTTCAAAGGCGTGGCGGCATCCGGCGGAAGGTACCGTCCTCAGGGCGTGACCGGAATCGAGTTTGAGTTTGACCCCCTGGGTTGCCCAGAGAAGGAAAGAGAGCTCTTCAAGGGTGAGGGGAGAATCGCTGTATGTGCGGCAGCTTTGCCTTCTCATTATGGCCGTTCGGAGGTCGGTCCGTCCGATATTATTCAGGGTTTCAATTTTTGGCAGCTCGATCTGTTTTTTTTCGGGCGCATAAGGCTTTTCGATCGGTGGAGGTGGAATCCGGCGGTTCTGGTCTGTCAAGGAGAAGTCGACTCTCTGGCGGATGGTGTCTTTGAGAAAGAATCGGGACTCTTCAAGGGCTGTTTTGTTTGTCATGCTCTTTTCCATATACAGTTATAGTCAATTATTCCGCTGCATCTGTTTTGTTCATTGCTGTATGGTACTGATGGTGTAGTCAATATCGCGTGCATAAGACGCTTACCAGACGCCCAGCTTTTTCCAAGATACGCACCTTTGTCCATGAATTCCGAAAACTTACCGCCGCAAATACTTGCGTTGGCCTCTTTCCTCGCTCGTCACCTTTATGCGAGCATTGATGGCTTGGGAGGTAACCGTCTGACCATTATCGGCAGCTCTGAACGCTAAATCCGGGAGGGCGTTATAAGCTGTTAAGGAATCCGGCAAAATCAATATATTCTGTAACCAGAGAATTACACGGTTATTGCAGAGTTGCTTGAGCTGCCGGGCCGAGGATACAGGGAAAAAATCAGGGATATACACACAAAAAGCATGATGACTGAGAGTATCGACAAACAGATCCGCCAGGTGCTTGAACGGCACAGAGCCATTCGTCTTGCGTTGTTGTTTGGCTCGCTGGCTAAAGGCATGGCCCGTTTTGACAGTGATCTTGACTTGGCAGTTGGCGCCGATCGCCCGCTTGGTGTTGATGAAACCATCGAACTGATTTCAGACCTGGCAACAGTAATTGGACGCCCTGTTGACTTGATTGATTTGTCAACCGTTGGTGAGCCCTTGCTGGGCCAGATTATCGCCGGAGGAACGAGAATCGTTGGTAGTGATACGCTCTATGCTGAGCTGGTGCTCAAGCATCTTTATAACCAGGAGGATTTTGTGCCTTATCAAAAAAGAATTTTGCAAGAGAGGAGAGAGGCATGGATTGGTCGTTAATTGAACAGAAGCTTGAGTCTTTGCGCCGCTCAATCCAAAGGGTTAAAGAGAAATGCCCAAAAAATGCCGCTGCACTGGGTTCCGATTACGATGCTCAGGATATTCTCTCCCTCAACCTCACCCGAGCTGTTCAGATGTGTGTGGATATTGGAACACACCTTGTTGCTCGCAGTGAGTATCCCCCTCCTGCTACCATGGGAAAAACGTTTGATATTTTATGTGAATCCGGAATAATCACTGCTGATTTGGCCGATCGCCTGAAAAAAGCGGTAGGATTTCGTAACCTCGCGGTTCATAACTATGAGTCCATCAATTGGGCAATCGTTTTTGCTATTGCCACAGCACACATTCAGGATTTTGAAGAGTTTGCTAAAGCAGTTGTACGTCTGAACGACAAGTAATAACAGAGTAACCTTAACCGACAAGTACGATGCCTGAGTCCGGAATACAAAAGGTGAAAATTCTTGTTGCCTGATATCTTCTCCTGAAAGAGTGCCCACCCCTCTTTTTCGTCAATTTCATTTGCCGGTTCCTGATGAAATTGCTTATGCCGGAATCTGTTTTGCGATGGCTATCTTGTGAAAACAGTTTTGCCGGTTTTGCGGACCATTCATCAAGTCAGTTATAATTTTTATGGAAACCAGTGCTTCGAGGGAGCTTCTAACCGATCTTTTTGAGGAATATGTTCAGTGGTATTCGACTCTTGCCGAGGAGCACGGCACCCTGCCTCGCTCGATTTCAGGTGTTGGCGAAGATGGACGCCAGTTTCTCTTCCTGCTTGACGCTCTGGAACTGCACCACATGGTGCGCAACAAGTTTGTCCGATTCGTGCTCGACGAGTTGACCTCCGTTGCTTATGCCTATGGGTCGCTCGATATACGCGGAGAGAGCGATGAGGGAGAGTTGGTGGAGCTGCTTGATATTGTGGCCGCAGATGCGGAGCACTACATCATGGGGAGCTGGCAGGTGATACGCTCTCAGGATGGCAGGGTGACCGATCTGCTGCATCGGGGCAGCAGTGAAGGCGACGATACTGAAAAACATCCGGGTACATGGTTTTTGACTGGTTCCATCCGTTTTTCGGAAATCGAAAAGGCCAGATATGGCGCTCTCCTCGAAGAGGCGAAACCGCAAATCATCTTCAAGGAGCGGAATGCTGCGGAGTGAGTGATATCAAGGAAGAGAGAGCGGACAATCGCCTTGCATCTGATTTGCCGGGTGGTTGCTGCCTGCATTGCAAACGTGGAGGGGTCGTAAACAGTGTATTCAGGGGAGAGTATGGATGATGAGTAACGATATCAGGGAGTTGCATCCGCAGGATTTATGGAGAAATTTTTACCGTTTGACCCGGATTCCTCGTCCTTCAGGGCATGAGGATAAAATCAGGTCGTTCATTGCTGATTTTGGTAAGAATCTTGGGCTGGAAACCAGCGTTGACGAAGTGGGAAATGTCATCATCCGGAAGCCTGCAACTGCAGGAATGGAGATGTGCAAAGGGGTCATCCTGCAAGCCCATCTTGATATGGTGCCGCAGAAGAACAGCGGCACGTTGCATGATTTTGAAAATGATCCGATTGAAACCATTGTTGATGGCGATTGGGTGCGTGCCTGCGGTACAACTTTGGGGGCCGATAACGGTATTGGTGTAGCGGTTGCCATGGCAGTGCTTGAATCAACCCTGCTGCCGCATGGCCCCATTGAGGTGCTTTTCACCAGCGATGAGGAGAGAGGTATGAGCGGAGCCATCGGGTTGAAGCCCGGTCTGCTCAAGGGCGAGATACTGCTGAATCTCGATTCGGAAGATGATGGTGAGCTCTGTATCGGTTGTGCTGGTGGCGTCAACGGGACAATGAGCTTCAGTTTTAACGGAGAAGCTGTTCCGGCTGGTTATACAGGGTTCAGCATCACGGTAACCGGGTTGAAGGGAGGTCACAGCGGCGTGGATATTCATCTGGGTCGCGGCAATGCCAACAAGATCATGAACCGCATCCTCTTTGAAGGTCATGCATGTTGTGGATTGCTTCTGGCTTCAATTGATGGCGGAAGCCTCCGTAACGCTATTCCGCGTGAGTCGATAGCCACGGTAGCGGTTCCTGTCGCCGGGGTGGAGCGCTTTCTTGATGCTCTCTCTGTAGTGAGCCGGAAGATCAAAGATGAGCTTTCGTTGACTGAGCCAGCGCTTTGCATTGAAGCGATTCCTGCTGAAACCCCGGAGATGATTATTGAAGAGCCTGTTTTTGTCAAGCTGCTCAAGGCGGTTTATGCTTGCCCGAATGGGGTGATGCGCATGAGCAGCGAGATGGCTGGAGTGGTTGAAACCTCCACGAACCTTGCGATTGTTCGATCGAGCCATGCTGCACTTACCATTGAGTGCCTCCTCAGAAGTTCGGTGGATTCTGGGCGTGAAGAACTTCAGGTAATGATCAGCTCTCTTTTCGATCTGGCCGGGGCGCGCTCGGTATTCGACAAGGGATATCCTGGCTGGAAACCCAATCCTGATTCACCGATACTGAAGAAGATGCGGGAAATCTATATCGCATCATTCGGGAAAGTTCCTGAGATAAGGGCAGTTCATGCTGGTCTGGAGTGCGGGATTATAGGCGGCACCTATCCTGCGCTCGATATGATCTCTTTTGGTCCGACCATTCGTTATCCACACTCTCCGGATGAAAAGGTCAATATTGCATCGGTGCGGAAGTTCCGGGATTTTCTTCTTGAGATACTCGGCAAGGTGGCAAGCGAAAGGTAACCTCACCTTGCGACTTGTGGGGCAAGATGAGGTTATTGGGAAGAACGGCTGTTTACTTTTTCGGGGTTATAGCTGATGTAACGGCTGTTGAAACGCCCTGGATGATCTGAATGGCCGTGTTTGCTGTACTGGTGATGATTGTTGCGCAGAGATCGGTGCAGGTCTGGACGATCGAAGTAGCTGAAGCGACCCCGTTAGCCAGCGTGTCAGCAATATTCTGTGCCAGAGTGCCAACCGCAATGAAGAGGTCGGAAAAGACGCCACCGTTTTCGTTTGCCATAATGGATATGTGTTTAAGGGATAAGGGAAGTTGTGCTTGCAAAAATCTATTGTGGTTCTTCCGTTTTGCTGCATGGCTGAAAATGGTGTTGATTTTCCATTCACGCAGTTATCGACGGTAAATATAACATAATTGCACGAAGGAATTCAGCGTCTGATTTCAAAGAATTTTCTCTTGCATGTTTTTTTTTATCGGTCTTACCCTTGAGTGGTGAGATCTTGTTTTGGAATTTTCTGCACAGGGATCCTCGGATGAGCCTCTTTTCTTATGGGTTGTCTATGTTGTCTCCCTCTGCTGGTAAGTACACGATATCAACAACGTCCCCAAATTGGAATATATGATTATCAGTGCGAGCAGGAGGACGGATATTCCGGCGTTTTTTGGTGAGTGGCTGGTGAATCGCTTGAGGGCGGGGGAGGTGCTGGTGCGTAACCCTATGCAGTCGAAGCAGGTGAGCAGGATTTTGTTGACGCCTGAGCGTGTCGATGCTCTCGTTTTCTGGACGAAGAATCCTGAAAATTTTCTCTCATTTTTGCCGGAGATTGATCTTTTGGGGTACTCCTACTATTTTCTTTTTACGCTGACGCCCTATGATGCTACGCTTGAGCCCGGCGTTCCGGATAAAACAAAGATGGTGGAGCTCTTCAGGCAGCTTTCACGACTTATCGGCCCTGAGAGGGTGGTATGGCGGTACGATCCGGTTGTGTTGACCCATCGATTTACTCCTGCCTGGCACACAGCGGCGTTCAGCCGACTTGCCGGAGAACTCTCTGGCTCTACGGAGCGCTGTATTATCAGCTTTCTTGACGATTATCGTAAAATCAGGAGCCGTATGCGCCCTCTCAACTATACGTTGCCTGACAAGGGGTTGATGGGTGAGCTTTCGGGCCAGTTTGCTACTGACGCCGCGCGAAGTGGTATCACGCTCTATACCTGCAGTCATGATATTGACCTCTCCTCTCATGGCATCATGCACAGCCGCTGTATTGATGCCGCTCTTGTTGAGCAGATCTCGGGCCGCAGCGTGTCGCGGCGGGTTAAAAAAGCAAAAAGCCAGCGCCATGCCTGCGGATGTGTTGAGAGTCGCGATATCGGTGGCTATTCAACATGCACCCATGGCTGCCTCTACTGCTATGCGGTTTCCAGCCAGGAAAAGGCCTGCTCCAATCGTCGGCTTTATGATCCTCTCTCGCCAATGCTCTGTGATCATCTGAGGGGAGACGAAATCATTACGACAGCTTTATCCTCTTGAGCCGCAGCGAATTACTGACTACCGACACGCTGCTGCCTGCCATGGCAAGACCGGAAAAGAGCGGGTTCAGGAAGATTCCCCATACTGGGAAGAGCGCTCCGGCGGCAAGCGGGATGCCGATACTGTTGTAGATAAAGGCCCAGAAAAGGTTCTGGCGTATCACCCGCATGGTGGCGCGAGAGAGGGTTATGGCTTGTGCCACCTTGTTGATGTCACCCTTGAGCAGGGTAATTCCGGCGGATTCCATGGCTACATCGGTTCCCGTAGCCATGGCAATGCCTACGTCAGCCTGCGCCAGGGCAGGGGCGTCGTTGATGCCATCTCCGACCATCACCACCTTCTTGCCCAAAGCCTGTAACTCCCTGATCTTTTGCGCTTTTTGCCGTGGCACCACTTCGGCGATCACCTCATCGATGCCGACCTGTTGCGCAATGTACTTTGCGGCTGCGTGGTTGTCACCGGTCAGCATGATGACCCTGAGTCCTTTGCGGTGCAGCGCCTGAATGGCCTCTTTTGCCTCCTCCTTGACGGTGTCGCTCAAGGCAATCAGCCCCTTGCAGATGCCGCTCTCTTCAATGATGACCACCGTCTTTCCCTCTTCCTGCAGCTTTTGAAGTTCGGGTAGCTTTTTTTCACTCTCAACCGGTTTACGAACAGTTACAGAGCGGTTTTCGATAAATGCCGACACGCCAATCCCTTCGAATGCCCTGAACTTTGTAATCTCTCCCGGAGTGAGTTGTTGCTTTTTTGCAGCATCTACAATTGCCTCGGCAAGCGGATGTTCCGAGCGCTTTTCCACGCTTGCGGCCATCTGGAGCAGGGAAGCCGGAGTGGACTCTTTGTCGAGTACGATGATATCGGTGAGTTGCGGATTGCCGGTTGTGATGGTGCCGGTTTTGTCGAAAACGATGGTGTTGACGGAGCTGAGCTTTTCAAGGCTTTCTGCGTTGCGGATAAGGATCCCGCATTCAGCCCCTTTGCCGATGCCGACGATAATGGCCGTCGGTGTCGCGAGCCCCAGCGCACAGGGGCAGGCAATCACCAGAATACCAACCATGCCCATGATGCCGTAAGAAAGGGCGGCTGAAAATCCAAGAGCGGAGGAGCCTATGGTCAGCCAGATGAGCAGTGTGAGCAGGGCAAGAATCAGAACCACCGGCACAAAGATACCGGCGACCTTGTCGGCAATCTGCTGTATGGGCGCTTTCGACCCCTGGGCCTCTTCAACCATCCTGATGATGCGTGCAAGTACGGTGTCCGGGCCGACGTTTGAGGCGGTGAAGGTGAATGATCCCTGCTTGTTGATGGTTCCTCCGATCACCTTGTCGCCCACAACCTTGTCAACTGGTATGGACTCGCCGGTCACCATGGATTCGTCAATGGAGGAGTAGCCCTCTGCAATCGTGCCATCGACCGGGAGCTTGCCGCCGGGTTTGACGATAACAAGGTCGCCTCTTCTGACCTTTTCGACCGGAATTTCAATCTCTTTTCCCTCTCTCAAAACAAGTGCTGATTTGGCCTGGAGATTGATCAGCTTTTCAATGGCTTCTCCGGTTTTCAGCTTTGAGCGGGCTTCAAGATATTTGCCGAGCAGGACAAAGCCGATCACCACAATGGTTGTGTCAAAATAGGTGTAGTCAGGTGCGTGCAGGAACGCTTTCACCGGAGGAATGAGGGTGATGAGTGCGCTGTAAAGGTATGCCGTCACGGTTCCGATACCAATGAGTGTGTCCATGCTTGCGGCGCCGCTTCTGACAAACATCACAATTCCGTGAAGGAAGGGAGCGCCTGTGCGGAAGACCATCCATGTTGAAATGAGCATGAAGAAGAGGTTCAGAAGCTCCATGGAGAGGGGCAGATGCGGAATGAGGTGGAAAAACATTGCAGCGATATCCCACATCATAAGGAAAAATACCAGCAAGGCAACAGGCAGGGTAAACTGCACTTTTCGTAATTGCTTGTGAAGCTCCCTCTCTTTTTCTGCTCTCTTTTTTGCAGCATCAGAAACCACATCACCTCTTTCTGTCGTCGGTTGCTCCGCTTCAAGGGAGTAGCCGTATTTATTGACAATCTCATTCAGCGCTTCGGCTGTCAGGCTGTTGTTGTCGAACTCCAGTTTTGCTGTTTCTGTTGCAAGATTGACATTGACCTCTGTAATGCCTTCAACCTTCGAGAGCTTCTTGGTGATGATGGCAGCGCAGCTCGCGCAATGCATCCCCTTTACGGTGTAACTTTTGGTCGTCATGGAGAGGGTTTTACCGGACGTTGATTACCCCACGCGGCACGCCCATAGCGCAGGTTATCATGCAGGCGCCAGGCTTTTGTGGTTTGAACTCCATGATAATTTTTTTCCCCTTTATTCTTTTCATTTCTTTGGTTGTATTTGATTAATCTGGTGGTATCCGTCGTTCATTTCTGGGCGACCCTTTTTCGTCCATTTCAATACTGCAGTCTACGATTTTATCCCACCATTCCACTAAATTATGCGGAGACTCAGGGAAAGCATGGTGCAGACCGACCTGCAACTTTTGCCCAAAAAGATCTATAGAAGTTGCTTTTAAAATTGACTATCATTCCGACATAACAATCAGATCCTGATTGCTTGACTTGTACCATGATGTTGTGCATCAGTGATACATCGTTTTACAGTTGCTCAAAAGTATTCTAAACAATACCAATGTCTACAAGCAATTTCCTTTCCATTGATAATCTGATCGATGATCCGGTTTTTGCCTTGCTTGAATCACTCCCTGAAGAGGCTGTTCTGGTTGAGACGAATGGTCGTATCATTATCGCAAATGCCCTGTTTGCCTTGCGTTTTGGTCTTTCTGCAGAGGAGTGCATCGGAGCCATAGTTTATGATCTGATAGCGACCGTCCAGCAATTGCCAGAACTCGCGGTTCACTACAGAGAAAAAAGTGAAGAGGTTCTTCGTACCGGAAAACGCCTGGTTTGTGAAAATGGAGCCGAGCATCTTAATCAAAAATTTACCATTAATCCAGTTCTCTCCCCGGAAGGGAAGGTCACCCGGTTGTTCGTCACCATTGCAGATATTTCAGTACAACATCAGATGGCGACCAGGTTTAGCCAAGCCCTGGAGGCTGCACATGCCGGTGTATGGGAATGGGACTTGACAACAAACAAAAATAGCTGGTCTGACGAAGTATGGCCTCTTTACGGGCTCGAATCAAGCAATAACCTCACCCCTTCCTTCCAACTCTGGGCAAGTGTTATTCATCCTGATGATCGCGAATCTGTCATCATCGCTGTTACTGAGGCCGCAAAATGGGGCACCGAGTTGAACATCGAATATCGCGTCTGTTATCCCGATGGTTCAACACGCTGGCTGATGTCCCGTGGGAAGCCCTTGCGTGACCTCAGCGGCAAATTGGTGCGCTATATCGGAACGATTATCGATATTACCGAACGCAAGATGAGCGAACAGGCATTGGAATCGAGTGAAAACATGTTTCGCTCAATTGCCGAACAATTTTCCGAGATAGTTTTTGTTGCGGATCAAACTGGAATGACAACCTATGTTTCGCCTGCTGTTGAAACCATATCCGGCTATAAAACTGACGAAGTGATTGGTCATTGCTTTATTGAATTTATGGTGGAAGAGGACGTGGAATGGGCTATCAGTTCATTTCAGAAGGGTTTGATGAACAAAACGGATGAGGTGCTCGAATATCGCTACAAGAAAAAAGATGGCACAACCTTTTACGCAGAAATTCATTCGCAATATTATGAGCATCAGGGATTTATCGGCTATATCGGTTTGATTCGCGATATTTCGAATCGTAAAAAAAAGGAGCAGGAGTTAATCGAAAGCAAAGAGTTTCTCAAGAATATCTATGATAAGGTTAACTACTCTATTTTTGTTGTCGATGTTTTGCCTGACGGCTCCTGTCAGTTTCAGGGGATGAATCCGCTTCATGAAACACTGACCGGTATGAAGAGTAAGGATATTAATGGGAAAACCCCTGAACAAATACTTGCTCCCGTTGCTGCAGAATCGGTTATGCAGCACTATGCCGACTGTGTTCGGGCAGGCCACTCAATCCAATATGAAGAGTCTGTGATGTTCAAGGGGGAAAACTCTTTTTGGGAGACCGTGCTTAATCCTGTTCGAAATGAGAGCGGTACGATTGTAAGAATTATCGGTACCAGCTTAAACATTACGGAACGTCGCCAAATCGAGGAGGAAAACGCAAAACTTGCCGTTCAGCTTCAGCAGTCCAAGAGAATGGAAATGATCGGGCAACTGGCTGGAGGTATAGCTCATGATTTCAATAATATGCTGACGATTATTCTTGGTCATGCAGAATTGGCCATGGAGGCGAGTGATCCGACCTCGATAACCTATGCCGATTTTGATGCTATACGCCAGGCAGCAACCCGCTCTGCCGATCTGACCCGGCAATTGCTCGCTTTTGCCCGCAAGCAGATTATCACTCCACAAATTATTGAGTTGAACACCACGATTACACAGATGCTTCCCGTGTTGCGGCGTCTTATCGGTGAAAATATCAAGCTGATATGGATTCCTTGGTGCAAAAGCTGCCATCTCAAAATTGATCCATCGCAGATCGATCAGATTCTTATCAATCTCTGTATGAATGCTCGTGATGCTATAATTGGCAATGGCAGAATCACCATCAAAAGCAGTATCGTTTCAATGCCCGACATTACCGGTCAAGCTGAAGGGCACTTCGCAGAGTATGTGTCACTTTCCGTGCACGATGATGGCTGTGGTATTGAGGAAAACGATCGTCAACATATTTTTGAACCCTTTTTCACCACAAAAGAGATTGGACAAGGCACTGGCCTCGGTCTTTCGAGTGTCTACGGGATTGTTAAACAGAATGACGGTACCATTGACTGCCTGAGCGAAACGGAAAAAGAGACAACCATCACCATTCGTCTGCCTCTGTATAAAGTCCAATTGAAAACTGATCAGGAAGTGCCACCGGAGGAATCATTCAAGACAAGCCATCAGACAATCTTGCTTGTGGAGGATGAACCGAGCATTCTCAAACTCTGCAAACTCATCCTTGAACGTAACGGTTATACCGTGCTGGCATTCGAGAAAGCCATAGATGCCATAAATATGGAAAAGGGTTACAAGGGAACGATTGACCTTTTGGTGACCGATGTCATGATGCAGGAAATGAATGGATCCGAGCTTTCAAAAAAGCTTCTTGCAACCCATCCGAACCTCAAAATACTTTTTATTTCTGGTTACACTGCCGACGTTATTGCTCACGATACGGGACTTGACCCTCACCTGAACTTTCTTCAGAAACCATTCAACAACAAATCGCTGACGACAACCGTTTATAATATCCTGCATTCGGGTTCGCTTCATGAACCAGAACAGGTCTGAGTGACATGGAGCAAAGCTCATAACGGCATGATCCGGAAGTGGCGAATCAGCAAAAACCAGATTGAAGCCTGCGCAGTGGTATTGTTGACCTTGTTTCTGGTGCAGAGCATGATTCGTTTTCACCCCTCGGTCTTGAACTCCGACGTGGTGTGGAACTCAAGTTCGGGATAATCCTCCCTGGCAGTTTTCATCATCCATTCGCTCTCGGCGAAAAATACAGGATGATCTTCCTTGTCGTGCGCGATGGCGTTCCATTTGCGGCGAAGAAACTCTTCGAGCATCTCCTTGTTGCTGCTGGTAATCCAGAATGCTTTTTTTCCAGGTACACGGTTTAAGACATACCTTCAGCTCCCGCAACCGGTCACCCTGTCACCAAAGGGATGCTGGCAAATTTTGAGCCTCTCCAGGAAGCAACGTGAGCGGCCAAGCGGGAAGGTATTCAGCGTTGTCTGCCGGGAGCAGGCATTCAGAACTGGTGCTTAATCACTCGCTCCCCATTCAAACATGATCCCTCTATCCCAGAACAATTTATCCGAAGAGCATAGCAGCATAAAGGGTTGAGAAATCAGCAGCGACTAACCCGTAGAGTGCGATTTTTCTTGAAAATTTTTTTGATTGTTCAATTTGGTTTTTTTATACTCAGATTATACATAGTCGCAACCAAAGGAATGGATGCAGTCCGCCAACAAAAAAGGGATAACTTTTCCCCTGTAGGTCACCCGATTGAGCTATTGTTTGGCTGTTGTCATTCTATTGTTACTCTTGGCGTTATGCCTGTTTATGCGTTTTCCGATCATCGGATATTTTATCATTGTGCTTTCTGCCTCGGTTGCTGCATGAGGCGATTATTCATAAAAACCTACTGAATCCTCAATTCAGTTTCATGATATGACGAATGCGTTTTACATTCAGGTTCCCTCGCCTATCATTCTTCATTTTAACAGGCAAATCAATAGACTGTCGGTTTTATTGTATACAAAGCGGAATTGAATCAATTATTTTGGAACATTAGATGCTTAAAAGAAATAAAATAGTATTGTTTGCCATAATTGCGCTTGGACTGGTTGTCTGGGCAGTCGGCTATATACCGAGGTATCCGATATGGGTTGATGACTTTTCCTGTTTGGGTGATGATGTCTTTTCGAGAATAATTATTAATGGGAGATATAAACGAAATGATGTGAATAGGGATAATACGGGTTTCTCTATGCTTGATTCAATTAAAATAATCTGGACATCGGATTCTATGTTTTTGGGACTGCGCAAGGATGTTGTGGTAAACACATTTAACACTTATGGGTGTGGTTGTCAGATGGTTAAGGAGAAGGATGGTAAAGAGTTTTTGGTATGCAAATTTAGGCGACAGTGGCGGTTGAAGAATATTGGTATGCGTAGATCTACTGATGTTACTGATTTGTTGATAATTCCGATAGTTGTGGTGAAGTATAAATTTATGCTGGATGATAATGAGGTTATACGTGATCTTGATATGCAAATGATTGATATGACTCACTATAAAAGTTCATTAATTGAACCAATAATCATGAAATAATTAAAAATATGTCAACATATACTATTCGTGAGGGCTCTTGGTCAGTTGCTGGTGTTGGGAATCACATGTATTGGAAGTTGTACAAGGATGGTTCGCCAATAGCAGAGCTTCAGGCTATGCCAGTTGACGCAAATGGAGAGATTGTGAGTGCCCCATTGGGAGAATTGAAATTTTTTCAATACTCGTTATATCCAGAGGCAGCAAAACAGCTCGGCGTTTTGGGTCCGATAAGAAAAGGGGAACTATCTGGTGAGGCGGACAATACCATCGTAGCATACCAGACAAACTCATTACAAGATGCTCTGTCTCACTGGAATGCTGGTAGTTCAAAAATACCATACTTTAATAGTCTGGATGTGCCATACTGGTTCTTGTACGAGAATTCCAATACTGGGCATCGTGCATTTGGAGATGCAATGAAATTGCCTGTTATCGATTTTGATCCACACGTTACTCCTGGTTTGGATTTAAAGTTAGATCCGAACTGGATGCAAACAATGCCTGAAAATATTCTCAACTATTATTTTGACAATTGGGAGCTGACTCATAATACCATGTTTGATGCTGAATATTATTTGTCGCAAGCTACTACTAACGGGTTAATAAGCTCTGAAACATATTGGACGTTGACTACACCAATATCGGCTTGGCTTGTATCGAAGCAGAGCACGACTATTAACTGGAATTCGTGGCAAGACTTGATTCTTGACCCGATCGGCGCATTCTACGATAGCCAGAGTGCGGCTTATGACAATGCCCTTTCAATTGCTGACAAAACTGGCATGTTGGTGGATGGTCTTGGAAGGCGGGTGAGCCTGGCGATGGTTCAGGGGCTGGACGTGAACCACGACGGAATACTGAGTGTTGGGGAGGCATCGGGTCTGAAGTTGCAGACGGATCTGAACGAGAACGGGCACCTCGATGCCGGAGAACTCAATGCGGTGAAGAGTGCGATCAGGTCGGTGAGCTGGAGCGATATAACGCGCGGCAATGCGGTTCTGGCAGGCTATGAGGTAGCTGCTCCTGCGGGAACAACTGTGCAGCAACCAACAGTCATCACGCTTATTCAGCCTCTCCAGAGCAATAAAACGCAGGCAGTGCCCAACAGTAACTACCGGACCCTGCGTGACACCGACAACCGTTACAGGATCAACCCCTATCAATGGATTGATTGGTCAGCGAGCAAGATCAAGATCAACAACAGTACCCGAAACACTCTGATTGGCACGGATGGTAACGACAGTTTTGACTCTGGATACTACAGCGCCTATGCTTCGTGGTTCCCGACTGTGCTGACGAACTTCCTGGCGGGTGGCGGCAATGACAGAGTCGGGGGCTCAACCGGTAACGACAACATTTGGGGTGGCACGGGCAATGATACCCTCTATGGCTATGCTGGTAACGACAATCTCTATGGCGAGGAAGGAAATGATGAACTGCAGGGTAATGAGGGCAACGATTATCTGGATGGCGGATCAGGCGACGACAAACTGTTCGGGCAGGTCGGAAACGATACGCTCAATGGCGGAGATGGTAACGACTTGCTGATGGGCTTTACGCCATCTAACGATGCCAAGCAGACGCTCAGTGCTGGTGAAACGGACGACGATTATCTCTATGGAGGCGCCGGAACTGACAGCGTCTATGGCGGACTGGGCAATGACTATCTGGATGGAGGCTCTGACAATGATGTTCTCGTCGGAGGTCAGGGGAACGATTCCCTCTTTGGCGCTGATGGGGCAGACGAGTTGCAGGGTAACGAAGGCAACGATCAGCTTGTCGGTGGGACTGGCAATGACAAGCTGTTTGGGCAGGTAAGCAACGATACTCTCTGGGGCGGAGACGGCAACGATGTACTTATGGGCTTTACGCCATCGAACGATGCCAAGCAGACGCTCAGCGCCGGTGAAACGGACAACGATTACCTCTATGGAGGCGCCGGAACCGACAGCGTCTATGGCGGACTGGGCAATGACTATCTGGATGGAGGCGCTGACAATGATGTTCTCGTCGGAGGTCAGGGGAACGACTCCCTCTTTGGCGGTGAATGGGCAGACGAGTTGCAGGGTAACGAAGGCAACGATCAGCTTGTCGGCGGGACTGGGGACGACAAATTGTTCGGGCAGGTTGGTAACGACAGCCTCTGGGGAGGAGATGGTAACGACATTCTGGTTGGCTTTACAGCTTCTAACGAAACCACGCAAACGCTCAGTGCTGGCGAAACGGACGTCGACATCCTTAATGGGGAAGGCGGTAACGACAACATTTATGGCGGCTTGGGCAATGATTCCCTTGATGGCGGCACAGGTAACGATATCCTGCTCGGAGACCAAGGAAACGACACTCTTTTTGGTAGGGATGGAGCCGATGAGTTGCAGGGTAACGAAGGCAATGACCAGCTCGTCGGTGGGGCTGGCGATGACAAGCTGTTTGGTCAGGTGGGCAACGACAGCCTCTGGGGAGGGGATGGAAACGATTTATTGATGGGATTTACCGCCACCAACGAAGCAAAGCAGTCGCTCAGTGCTGCCGAAACAGATGATGATACCATCTCTGGTGGGATGGGAAACGATATCCTGATTGGTGGCTTTGGGGCTGATCTGCTCTATGGCGGCGATGGCCGCGATGAACTCCAGGGAGGCTTTGGTAGTGACATTCTGTATGGCGACGGAGGCAACGATAATCTCTTTGGACAAGTTGGGGATGACATACTGTATGGCGGTGAGGGCGATGATGTACTGATGGGCTTTACTGCCAGCAACGAAACAAGGCAGACGCTCAGTGTCAGCGAAACGGACGACGACTCTCTCTATGGGGGTGCAGGCCGTGATACGCTCATCGGAGGCGTTGGTAACGACTACCTGGACGGCGGAGCGGGTTCGGATGTCATGGTCGGCGGCACGGGCAATGACAACTATATCATCAACAGTGTCAACGACACGATTTATGAAGCCGCAGGGGAAGGCTACGACAAGGTAATCACGAACAAGAACTATCTGTTGAATGCCAATATTGAAGAGCTGCGGCTGGTTGAGGGTGCTGTCATCAACGGTACGGGCAATGCGATAGACAACTTGATCGTTGGCAACAGTTCAGACAACATCCTCGATGGCGTGACTGGTGCCGATACCATGATCGGTGGGCAGGGCAACGATATCTATTACACGGATAATGTTGGTGATGTGGTGACGGAACTTGCCGGTGAAGGCACCGATACGGTGCAAAGCAGCATAAGCTATAAAATTGGTAGCAATATTGAAAATCTGCTGCTGCTGGATTTTGCAAAACCGGAAAGCGGCCTTGTTAATGGTCAGAGTGTTCTGGTGTATGGCTATCCAAAGCGAAACGAACTCGATTATATGCAGGGGGATGCGGTTCAGAACTATCAGGGGACCTGTGCACTCACCGCTATTGCCAATCTGATTACCCAGACAGGGCGTCCGACGAGTGAGAGTCAGATTATCAATCTGGCAATTCAGAATAACTGGGCATTGAACAACCCGAGTCTGCCTGCCTGGCAGCTTGGTGGGTCGAACGCCATTCAGCAACGCGCGATTCTGGACAGTTATGGCATTCGCAATGATGTGGTTATGGGGTATAACGAATCAGGGATTGCGAATCTGGTGTGCAGCGGTCGCGGCGTGATACTTGGGGTGAATGCCGGACAGTTATGGGGTGATTCAGCTTATAATGGCAACGGTAGCGTTAATCATGCCGTTACCCTGACGGGAGCGGTGTACCGAGAGACGGATGGAACACTTATGGGATTTTATATCACCGATTCGGGTCGGGGTATGGTCAGTGATATGACGCGGTTTGTCGATGTCGAGATGTTCCGGAATGCCGTGAATGTTACAGGCAGTTATGCCATCTATACCATTGCGCCAGTCAAGTTCTGGCAGGAGGATATCGGTGGTACAGGCAATGAACTGAGCAATACGGTGGTTGGGAACCGGGGTGATAATGTGCTTGTGGGGCTTGCCGGTAACGATCGTTTGCAAGGGGTGGATGGCAACGATACGCTGGATGGCGGAGTCGGTAACGATACCTTAACTGGCGGCCAGGGCAATGATCTGTATCGTTTTGCACGCGGTGGCGGCCAGGACGTAATTGCCGAGACTGACGTTACGGCTGGCAATAATGATGTTCTTGCGCTTGCCAGTAATGTCAGCTATGAGCAGCTCTGGTTGCGTCATGTTGGCAATGATCTTGTCATCAACATTATTGGCGGCACGGATACCGTAGCCATAAGTAACTGGTATTCGGGTTCGACCAATCATGTCGAACAGATTCGTGCAGGGGATGGTAAGGTGCTCCGCGACGTCAATGTTGATGCGCTGATTCAGGCGATGTCAATCATGAGTGCTCCGGCGGCTGGTCAGACCGTGTTGCCACAGGCCATGCAGTCTCAGCTCGCCCCGGTGTTGGCTGCCAGTTGGAGTTAATCTGAAATGGGTGGTGATCATGAGCCTTCGTTTTGCATCCGATGGTTGGTAGATGTTGAATGTATGTGGTATACGTTTTTTTTGCAAATGCCGCTTACACTGGCAACGTTGGAGAGAAAGTTTTTGCGCTTTGGTTTTGCGCACAAACGTGTGGCAATTATCGGTTTTAACTGGCACAACGGCGGTCAGCGCTGACATGGCAGGTCGCTGCTGTGCCAGTCAAGGTAAGGTTCCCATCAGTTTTTTTATTGCGCGAGCCAGTCAGAATACAACGCCAAATAGTGTTGTTTTACCATTATGGATACAGGATTTTTCTGCCTGCAGGTCATTGGTGCCTTTCATCAGGTTGCGGTGGATGAGATGACCCTCAAACATTGCCTGTCGGCTGAACTTGAACAGGATGAAGATACGGGGGAAGCTATATTCGGTAACACGGCACTGTTACTTGCGGCAAAGGAACTTGGTATGGCATCGAAGCTTGTCCGGCAGGATCCGCTTCGTCTTGACAAGGCGCCTCTGCCAGCCATCGCCAGGCATTCTGACAGTCGTTATTTTATTGTGGCCCGGTTTGACAGGGGGCAGGGTGATGGCGTTCAGGCGGGAGCGCCACGATTACTGGTGCAGCACGCAGGTAAGTCACCGGAAATCATCTCTGTGGAGGATTTTATCTCACAGAGTACCGGTGAATTGATGTTTTTCATGAGCAAGGCGAGTTTTAGTGGAGCGCTGGCCCGATTCGACTTTACCTGGTTTATCCCGGTCATTATCAAATATCGCCGATTACTTGGTGAAATAGTGCTGATTTCACTCTGCCTTCAGTTCATAGGTCTGGTGACCCCTCTTTTTTTTCAGGTAGTGATGGATAAGGTGCTGGTGAACCACGCCATGAAAACCCTCAATGTCATTGCGATCGGTCTGGTCACAGCGATCTTGTTCGAAGCTGTATTGACCGGTATACGCACCTGGGTCTTTGCACATACGAGCAGCAAAATCGATGTTGAACTTGGTGCCCGTCTTTTTCGTCATTTGCTCAGACTGCCGCTCGCATACTTTCAGAGTCGCAGGGTAGGTGACTCTGTTGCCCGTATCCGCGAACTGGAGAATATCCGCTCATTTCTGACGGGCAATGCCCTGACGGTAGTGCTCGATATTGCTTTTTCATTTGTCTTTCTTACAGTGATGTTCTGGTATAGTACGGTTCTTACTCTGATCGTAATAGGTTCGATACCCGTTTATGTTGTCTTATCGGTCGTGTTTACGCCAATGATTCGTGTCCGTCTTGACGAGAAATTTAACTGCTTTGCTGAGAGTCATTCTTTTCTCGTAGAAACCATAAGCGGTGTTGATACGGTTAAGGCGATGGCGGTTGAACCCCGCTGGACGCACAAGTGGGATCAGCAACTGGCGGCCTATGTCACGTCCGGACTGTCGGTAACCAATGTATCAACAATTGCCAATGGTGGTGTTATGCTTGTCAGCAAACTGGTCACTGCCGCCATTCTATGGAAGGGTGCTGGCCTGGTGCTCGATAATGCCTTGACAGTGGGTGCTCTTATCGCATTCAACATGCTTGCTGGACAGGTGTCGAGTCCGATTCTGCGTCTGGCGCAACTATGGAATGATTTCCAGCAAGTGGGGATTTCCATGAGTCGTCTGGGGGATATTTTGAATGCTCCCACAGAAGTTACCTCACAAAGAACACGGTTACCGAAAATCGCCGGGGCGATTGAATTTGATCAGGTGTCGTTTCGTTACCGCCCGGATGCGTCCGACGTCATACGACAGGTTAATTTGAAGATTGCGCCGGGTGAAGTGATCGGTATTGTGGGAAGATCCGGATCGGGTAAAAGCACGCTTACCCGGCTGGTTCAGCGGCTCTATGTCGCAGATCGTGGTCGTATCCTCGTCGATGGACACGATCTGGCGGTGGTGGATGCCGTATCATTGCGCCAGCAGATTGGTGTGGTGTTACAGGAGAACACGTTGTTCAACCGCTCGATCCGGGCCAACATTGCCCTGGCCGATCCGACGTTGCCGCTGGAAACGGTGATCGAGCTTGCAAAGCTGGCGGGCGCACATGAGTTTATCTGTGAACTGCCCGAAGGGTATGACACGGTTGTCGGAGAACATGGCACCGGGCTTTCCGGAGGACAGCGGCAGCGGATCGCCATTGCCCGGGCACTGATCACAAATCCAAGGGTCTTGATTTTTGATGAAGCAACCAGTGCCCTCGATTACGAGTCCGAGAAGATCATTCAGGACAATATGCGCCATATTTGCCAAGGACGGACGGTATTAATCATTGCCCATCGTCTTTCAGCCGTGCGTGATGCGCACCGAATTATCGTGATCGAACGGGGTCAGATTGCCGAGGAGGGAACCCACGAGGAATTGCTGCGCGTAAAGGATGGTATCTATGCTCATTTGTATCAGTTGCAGCAGGGTAGCTAATCAGCGGAGGGGGCAGTATGAGCCGGTATACTACGAAAATAAAGGGAACGCTGTCATATCTGGTTCGAAGCGTCAGTCGAGGGGGCAGCTTTTTTCGAATCCTGGCGCAGAATTTTAGGTTGCGTCTGCTGGTATGGCGGGAACTGGTTGACCGCTACCAGCAACATGTTGCTCATTTCTGGGCACTGCGTCATGAGGTAGCACCACCTGATCTAAAAGCGCACGAATCGGAATTTTTACCCTCAGCATTGGCACTGCAGATGGCGCCGGTTTCTCCAGCCGGACGTTGGGTAGCTCGTATTCTGCTTTCGTTACTGTTGGTGTTGCTGTTGTGGTCGGTTTTGGGCAGGATGGATATTATTGTCAATGCGACGGGCAAGATTATTCCATCTGATCACAGCAAAACCATTGCTTCCGTTGAAACAGCTCGTGTGAATGGGCTGTTTGTTAAAGATGGGCAGTCGGTTGTCGCTGGCGATCTGCTGATTGAACTCGATACCCGTATGAGTGATCGGGAACAGGAGAAGGCCACTGGTGATCGGCAAACCGCATTGTTACAGGTAGCGCGTTCCCGTGCACTCCTGGCCTCCATTGAAGCTAAAATGCTCGTGCCGATGGTTTGTGTGAAGGGGGTATCGGCAGAACGTGTTTTGGACGCCCGGCATTATCTGGAAAGTCAGTGGCAGGACTTTGAAGCGAAGCTGACTCGTCTGGATGGCGAGATCGCACGATATAAACGACAGTTGCCTCTTGTCACCCAACAGGTGAACGATTACAAGGTACTGGCGCGGGAGCATGATGTATCGCTCCATGTCTGCCTGGAAAAAGAGCAGGAGCAAATTGAACTGGAAGGCAGGCTTGCTGATGTCACTAACCAGCGGCAAGCACACATTTCCGAGACGCGTAAAAATGCAGAGGAGGCACTGAATGAGGGAGTTAGAGTGGCACAGTCATCCAGGCAGGATGCCGAACGTGCCGCCGCGCATAGTGACTTGTTGCGCCTGAAGTCACCTGTGGCTGGCACGGTGCAGCAGTTGACGGTTCATACAGTAGGCGGTGTGGTGCAGTCGGCTCAGCCAATAATGGTGATTGTCCCATGCCAGCATCAAGTCGAAGTTGAGGCTTACATTGAAAATAAGGATGTCGGGTTTGTTACAGAAGGACAGCGTGCTCAAGTCAAGATTGAAACCTTCGATTACACCAAATACGGTACGGTGTCCGGTCGGGTTTTTCATGTATCCCGTGATGCGATAGAATCGAATACCCGGACGGGCAGCGGGGCCTCTGTGCAGGTTCATCAGGATGATACGAAAAAGGATTCGAAAGGGCCGATGTATGCAATCAAGGTGGTTCTGGATCACTCCGCCATGACCATTGATGGCCGAAATGTAGCGCTGACGCCCGGTATGAGCGTATCAATCGAAATCAAGACCGGTAACCGACGTATTATCGAGTATTTCCTTTCCCCACTGATGCAGCATGTACATGAGAGTTTCAATCAACGCTAAGAAGGTGTGCCGCATTCTGACAACCCTCATCTGGGTGCTGGCGTTGCCAGCAGTTACTCTGGGTGTTCCTGATATTTTGAAAGACCCGCTGGGAGTGCAATCCGATCGTCTGAAAACTGGTGCCATGCTCCCCGATGGGAGTCTCATTGCCTGCTCAGCCGATATAGATCTGTCTCAACCACTTGAACTCGGGAGTGCAATCGATGTTGCTTTGTGCAGCAACCCGCAAATCCGTTCAGCCTGGGCAGCAATCAAGGTTCAGTCAGGGGTTTTGGGTGAAGCGCGTGCCGCGTATTTGCCGACCATGAAGGTTTCAGTGAGCCGACTGAAGAACTGGAGCAGCTCTTCCTCCCTCTCTGGCACCTACGATTCCTTTCAGACAGGCAATCAGCTCTATGGTACCCTGACATGGAGACTGCTCGATTTCGGAGGTCGAAGCGCTAACAATAAAGCGGCTTCACAACTGCTTGTGGCGGCCCTTGCAGCGCACGAAGTCTCACTGCAAAAAACGATGACGGTGGTCATACAGGCCTATTTTGATGCGATGACGGCCCAATCGAGTTTTATTGCCAGAAAAAAAATGGTGGAAATAGCCGAGCGTATCCTTGCCGCAACCAAACGACGGGAGGATCGAGGTGCGGTGCCGTTGTCTGATACCTTGCAAGCGTTGACGGCCTTGGCCAAAGCGCAGCTCAATGAGGCGCGCGCGCAGGGCGACTTCAACAAATCGCTGAGCCTGCTGGTACAGGCGATGGGATTGGCGCCGGGTACGCTTTTGCGCTTACCGCAGAAGCTTGAGCTTTATCGGGTGGATGATGTGAAAGATCTGAATAGCTTGTTGCGTCAGGCAGAAGAGACTCATCCTGCAATCAGGGTTGCACGCGCAAAGTTGGCCGCCGATAAGGCCAAAATAACCGTAGCGCGGTCAGAGGGCATGCCATCGTTGGATGCAACTGCCTCTCTCTCCCGGAATGGCTACCCCAACCAAGGGTTGTCGTCGATCAACCAGTCTGTGACAACTGCTGGCGTTACGCTTAACCTACCGATATTTGAGGGTTTTGGAAGAACCTACAGGATTCGTGGCGCCCAGGCTCAGATTGAACAAAGTGAGGCGCAATTGCAGGAGACAACCAGTCAGGCTCTGACCGAGGTAGTGAAGGCACATGCGGATGCGCTTACATCGTTAGGGACTCTCAAAGCCACTGAGCTACTTATGACGGCGGCAACACAGGGTATACACTCTTCCCTGCGTCGGTATGATCGGAATGCAGCCGATATACTCGAAGTGCTTAACAGTCAGTCTGCATTGGCCGATGCTGAGCAGGAGCGGATTCGTGCAATTGCCGAATGGCGCTCGGCACGTCTGAGATTGCTTGCCGAGTCTGGAATCCTTGGGCGTGCCGATCTCCTGCATGAATGACACCGATGGTATATGGGAAGTTCGCGCAAAGCATAGTGGTAAAGCATTTTATTACTTGGTATTATAGAGGAGAGCGGGCTTGTTTAACATACCGTTCTGTTTAACGTTACATTTTACCTTGATGGTCGGCTGCTCGTATCCTCTTCACCCCTCAGTCTTGAACTCCGACGTGGTGTGGAACTCAAGTTCGGGATAATCCTCCCTGGCAGTTTTCATCATCCATTCGCTCTCGGCGAAGAATACAGGATGATCTTCCTTGTCGTGCGCGATGGCGTTCCATTTGCGGCGAAGAAACTCTTCGAGCATCTCCTTGTTGGCACTGGTAATCCAGAATGCCTTTTTGAAGCGCAGGGGAGTAAAGTCGCACTGGGCGCCATATTCATGTTCCAGACGGAACTTGATGACGTCGAACTGCAACTCTCCAACCGTGCCGATAATTTTGCGGGCACCGTGCTGGATGAAAAGCTGGGCAACACCCTCTTCGGTGAGCTGGCGCACCCCTTTGTCGAGCTGTTTGGCCTTCATCGGGTCGCGGTTTTCAAGCGCCTTGAAGATTTCAGGCGAAAAGCTTGGGATTCCACGGAAGTGCAGTTCTTCACCCTCGGTCAGCGAGTCGCCAATTTTCAGGGAGCCGTTGTCGTAGAGGCCGATGACGTCGCCCGGCCAGGATTCATCAACCACACTTTTTTCGTTGGCCATGAACTGGGTCGGGCTTGAAAAACGTATTTTTTTCTTCAGCCGGGTGTGGTAGTAGAATTTGTTGCGTTCGAAACTGCCGGAACAGATCCGGAAAAAGGCGGTGCGGTCGCGGTGGTTGGGGTCGAGATTGGCGTGGATTTTAAAGACGAAGCCGCTCATTGCCTCTTCTGAGGCTTTGACGATGCGCTCGGTTGCCTCCCGCTCATCGGGGCTTGGCGCGACTGCGAGGAATGTTTCGAGGAGCTCCCTGACGCCGAAGTTGTTGATGGCGCTGCCGAAAAAGACCGGAGCGAGCAGGCCGGAGCGGTAGGTCTCCTTGTGAAATGGTTCATAGACTCCCTCAATCAGGGCAACATCTTCCCGGAGTTTTTTGCAGAAACTTTCGGGGATCCATTTCTCCAGTTCAGGGTCGTTCAGGTCATTGACCCGGATATTGCTTTCGCTGATGCGGGTGGTATTGGCATCAAAAAGGTTCAGCTCTTTTTTGTAGAGATTGTAAACGCCTTTAAAGGTCTGGCCCTGGCTGATTGGCCAGGTCAGCGGCCGGACACTGATTTGCAGCTTGTGTTCAAGTTCGTCGAGCAGTTCAAAAGGGTTGCGCCCTTCACGATCCATCTTGTTGATAAAGATGATGACCGGAGTCTGGCGCATCCGGCACACCTCCATCAGCTTCTCTGTCTGTTCTTCGACCCCTTTGACGCAATCCACGACAAGAATAACACTGTCGACAGCGGTCAGTGTCCGATAGGTGTCTTCAGCAAAGTCTTTGTGGCCGGGTGTATCGAGAATATTGACCCGTTTTCCGCCATATTCAAACCCCATGACCGAAGTAGCTACGGATATTCCGCGCTGCTTTTCGATCTCCATGAAGTCGCTGGTTGCGGTTTTGCGGATCTTGTTGCTTTTTACGGCGCCAGCGGTCTGAATGGCGCCACCGAAGAGCAGAAATTTTTCTGTCAGCGTTGTTTTCCCGGCATCAGGATGGCTGATGATGGCAAATGTTTTTCTTCGTGCGGTTTCCTTTATTAAATCCATTATGGGTATCGGCTCTCTCTTTTCCGGTGTGCTGCGGTCACGGGGTGTTGTGAAAAAATGGTGTTATTCGCACTGATTCCCTGCAGTCTGCTCCATGCTTTTTGCAGCACATGGCAACGGATGGCGGAATCACGGCTCTTTGGTGGCAAAGATACAAAGAACCATGTGAATAAACAGAATCTCTCTTTGCTGGTCGCTTTTGTCGTTCAGGAATATCATCTGATTGGTTATTTTCAGAAAATTACAATAAATCCGAAATTCATATAACTCTTGGAGGTGCCGTGGCTACTCTTGAAAAAGTATTGGATCAGATCAGCGGTTACGTATGGGGAGTTCCCTTGCTGGTGCTTCTTTTCGGGACACATCTTTTTTTGACCTTTCGGCTTGGTTTCATCCAGAAGTATACTTTTCGGGCCATCAGGATGTCGTTCACCAGAAGCAGTGAGGGTGAAGGGGAGATCAGCCATTTCGGAGCGCTTGTTACGGCGCTTGCAGCAACCATAGGAACCGGTAATATTGTTGGTGTTGCTACAGCCGTTGCTGCTGGCGGTCCGGGGGCAGTGTTATGGATGTGGCTGACCGGTGTCTTCGGTATTGCTACCAAATATGCAGAAGCGGTGCTTTCTGTGAAATATCGCACTGTTGCGGAAGATGGTACGGTTTCGGGAGGCCCGATGTATGTTCTCGAAAAAGCGATGAAGATGAAATGGCTTGCCGTGCTTTTTGCTCTTTTCACCTCCGTGGCTGCTTTTGGTATTGGTAATATGGTACAGGCCAATTCCATTGCGACGATGGTTCAGCATAACTTCCATGTCTCCACCTGGATAACCGGTGTTGTGTTAACCGTTTTTACTGCGGTTGTTATTATCGGCGGGATCACCTCCATTGCAAAGGTCTGCGAATATCTGGTTCCCTTTATGGCCTTCTTTTATGTGGCAGGCTGTGTTGTGCTGCTTTTTTTACGGCAGGAGACTATTCTTGATAGCATTCAACTTATAATTTCATCTGCGTTTACCGGTCAGGCAGCAATGGGCGGTTTTGCAGGAGCCGGTGTGAAAGAGGCGATGCGTTTCGGTATTGCCCGAGGGCTCTTTTCCAACGAGTCCGGGCTTGGCAGCGCTCCGATTGTTGCTGCGGCAGCCCAGACCAAACACCCGGTAAAACAGGCGCTTATCTCCTCAACCGGTACCTTCTGGGATACGGTAGTGGTCTGTCTGGCGACCGGAATTGTTATTGTCAATTCAGGTCTGTGGCAAAGCGGGCTGAAAGGAGCTGAACTAACCAGTGCCGCTTTCAACGAAGTTCCCTACATCGGCAATGCCGTCTTGACTTTCGGCCTTCTCACCTTTGTTTTTTCCACCATTCTTGGCTGGTCCTATTACGGGGAAAAGGCAATAGAATACCTCTTTGGCAAAAAACTCATTATGCCCTATCGCTGGGCATGGGTTGCTGCCGTCATGGTTGGTTCTGTTGCTTCGCTGCAGGTTGTCTGGACCTTTGCCGATATTGCCAATGGCCTTATGGCGCTGCCCAACCTGGTTTCCCTGATTGTGCTCAGCCCGGTTGTTGCTGCAGAAACAAAGGACTATTTTTCTCGTCCGCAATAATGGTGAAAAGTACAGATTCCTTGTTTTATGCGCGTTTATCGGTTGCCGGACTTTGAAAAAATTGCTATAATGGCACAGCTTTTTTAACCGAATATAAGCCCGTTCAAGCTATGAATTTTAATCCTTGGCACGATGTTGAGATAGGAGAGAATCAGCCGAATATCGTCAATGCTATTATCGAAATTTCAAAAGGCAGTAAAACGAAGTACGAACTTGACAAAAAAACCGGTATGCTGAAGCTGGACCGGGTGCTTTATTCTGCTGTTTTCTATCCTGCAAATTACGGTTTCATTCCAAAAACACTTGGTGATGACCATGATCCGCTTGATATCCTTGTGATTTCCCAGTCGGACATTGTTCCGCTTTGCATGGTAAGGGCAAGGGTTATTGGTGTCATGCGCATGGTTGATCATGGAGAGGGCGACGACAAGATTATTGCTGTTGCTGAAGATGATATCAGTATGAGCAACGTTCACAATATTGATCAGTTGCCACCCTACTTCACCTCGGAGTTGCAGCACTTCTTTGAAGAGTACAAGTCACTTGAGCAGAAGACTGTTCTTGTCGAAGAGTTCCAGAGCGCAGAGATTGCCCGCCAGAGTATTGTTCATGCTATTGACAATTACAAAAAAGTTTACTGTTAAGCTGCGCTTTTCCTGGTACGCTTTGTGAAGATGTTGATGAGAGGCGGTCATTGTCGAGGCAATGGCCGCCTTTTGCATCTGCGGGAGGCGTTGGTTGCGACGGAAGTACACGTAGTCAACAACGTCCCCCTGTTTTTTTTTGAAGTGGTGGAAAAGTCATATATTGGCCGGGTAAAAATGTATTGCGTTGCCACAGTTTTTTCTCACATGAATGGCTGAAATGCTTCACCTCTTATGCTGTCATTAACGATCGGGGAACTTGCGGAAAGGGCCGGGAAGATAAAACTTGTCATTTCTGACAATGATGGTGTTTTTACCGATAACGGCGTTTATTATTCGGAGAGGGGAGAGGAGATGAAGCGTTATTCCATCAGGGATGGGATGGGCGTGGAGCGGCTGAGAGATAGAGGTGTTGATACCGCCATCATGACCGGTGAGGTTTCGCCGAGTATCAAGCGGCGTGCTGAAAAGCTGGGGATGAAGAGACTCTATCTTGGCGCCAGGGAGAAGTTGCCGTTACTTGAGAGGGTTATGGCTGAAACCGGATTGCAACGGCATGAGCTGGCCTATATTGGTGACGATGTCAATGATGTGGAAATTATGAAAGAGATTGCTTTGGAGGGATTGACAGCGTGCCCGGCAGATGCGACCATTTTTGTTGAGCCATATATTCATTATCGGGCTCATGCTGATGGCGGCTACGGCGCATTCAGGGATTTTGCAGAGTGGTTGATCATGCTCCGAGATTCCTGACTGTTATTTATTAATTGCGATGTTGTGCATGTGCCGTTCGGTCGGTCATGGGCTGTTCGTTTTATCAAAAGAGATTGTTATGGCGGAAGTCACCATAGGAAACAGAAAAGTAGGGGACGGGCATCCTGTTTTTGTCATTGCTGAAATTGGCATCAACCATAACGGGTCGATGGACGTTGCAAAAAAGCTTATAGCGGGTGCAGCGGCTGCCGGATGTGATGCGGTCAAGTTTCAGAAGCGCACTCCGGAACTCTGTGTTCCAAAGGATCAGCGTGATATAGAGCGTGATACTCCCTGGGGGAGAATGAAGTATATCGATTACCGCTACAAGGTTGAGTTTGGACGGGATGAGTATCTTGAAATAGACCGTTACAGCAAAGAACAGGGAGTTTTGTGGTTTGCCTCCTGCTGGGATGAAGATTCAGTGGATTTTATGGAGCAGTTTGAGCCGCCCTGCTATAAGGCCGCCTCAGCATCGTTGACCGATCTTCCACTGCTGAAAAAAACCGCATCTACCGGAAGGCCGCTGCTCATCTCTACCGGGATGTCTACCATGGAGGAGGTCGAAAAGACCGTTGATGAGCTTGGTCGTGAGAATATTCTTATTGCGCATACCAATTCGACCTATCCCTCTCCGATTGAAGAGCTGAACCTGCGGATGATTACGACCCTCAAAGCTCGTTATCCCGAAGTGCCGATAGGCTATTCCGGTCATGAAGTGGGGCTTGCAACCACCTGGGCCGCTGTAGCGCTCGGAGCAACGTTCATTGAGCGTCATGTCACCCTTGATCGTGCCATGTGGGGCTCCGATCAGGCCGCTTCGGTAGAGCTGCCGGGTATGGCAAGGCTTGTTTCCAACATTCGTGATATCGAAAAAGCACTTGGTGACGGCGTCAAACATGTTTATGCCGGTGAGGCGGCAGCCCGTAAAAAATTGCGACGCACCTGATGGCTGACGCGTCGCTCTTTTGCATGAAAAAGTTTTTTTATCAGGAACCACTATCAATACAGTACGATTATGAGCAACAACAGTAATAATGGCACATCGCCGGTTCAGGAGTTTGAATACAAGGCTGAGATGAAGCAACTGCTCGACCTGATTGTTCATTCGCTCTATACCCATCCCGAAATATATCTCAGAGAGCTGATTTCCAACGCCTCTGATGCGCTCAGTAAGGTGCGTTTCAATGCCCTGACCGATCAGGAGATGCTCGACAAGGAGGTTGATCTCGCAATCCGTATCACCATTGATCCGAAAGAGATGACCTTTGTTATCGAGGATAGTGGCGTCGGCATGACAGAAGAGGAGTTGATTGCCAACCTCGGTACGGTTGCAAAGTCGGGGACGTTGGGCTTCATGCAGTCGCTCAAAGAGCAGCAGAAGCAGCTTGATGGCAACCTTATCGGTCAGTTCGGCGTCGGCTTCTATTCGGTTTTCATGGTAACGGAAGAGGTTACCGTTGAAACAAGAAGCTCCCATCCCGGTTCGCAAGGCTTCCGCTGGCGCTCCGGTGGTCAGGGTACCTACACGATTGAAAAGATCGACAAGGCTGAGCGGGGAACAAAAATCTCCTTCAAATTCAAAGAGGAGTCGAAAGAGTTTGCCGAGGAGTACCGTGTTGAGCAGATTGTCAAAAAATATTCAAACTTTGTTGATTTCCCCATCTATCTCGGCGACAAGCAGCTCAACAGTATCACCGCCCTCTGGCAGCGTTCAAAAAATGAGCTGAAGGATGAGGAGGTCAATGAGTTCTACAAGTTCATCGCCAACGATTATCAGGATCCCCTCGACTATCTGCCCGTCTCCGTCGAAGGAATGGTCACCTTTAAAGCGCTTCTCTTTTTGCCAAAAGAGGCTCCACCCGAGATGCTGTATCGTCAGGGTGAACTCGAAAACCACGGGCCGCAGCTCTATGTCAAAAAGGTGCTGATCCAGAATGAGTGCCGTGACCTTCTGCCCGAGTACCTTCGTTTTATTGCAGGCGTTGTTGACACCGAAGATCTTTCGCTCAATGTATCAAGAGAGGTTGTTCAGTCAAGCCCGGTGATGGCCAAAATCCGTCAGATCCTCACCGGCAAGATTCTTGGCTGGTTTGAATCGCTTGCCAAAGAGCAGCCTGAGAAGTTCAAGACCTTTTACAAGGCATTCGGCCCGATTATCAAAATCGGTCTGAACACCGACTTTACCAATCGCGACAAACTGATTGAGCTGCTGCGGTTTGAAAGCACAAAAACTGTTGATGGTGAATATGTGACGCTCAAAGAGTACAGTGAAAGGATGGGCGCCGATCAGAAAGAGATCTATTACCATTCCGGCACCAGCAAGGGACAGCTTCTTGCGCATCCCAACCTTGAGTATTTCCAGGAGATGGGTATTGAGGTCCTGTTGCTCAGCGATCCTGTTGACGTTTTTGTGATTCCCTCCATTCATGAATACGATAAAAAGCCGCTGAAATCCATTGAAAAGGCAGATATCGATTTTTCAAAGAAGAACAAGGAGACTCCGGAACCGATTGCAGAGAATCTTCTTTCGCCGGTGCTTCAGCTTTTCCGTGAAACCCTTGGTGAAGGAGTTGAGGATGTCATTGAGTCGCATCGGCTTGTTAACTCCCCGGTAACACTGGTGAGCGGCAAGGATGGTCTCGACAGCCAGATGGAAAAGATGATGAAGATGATGAGGAGTGATATGCCCGCCGGAAAAAGGATTCTCGAGGTCAATACCGCACACCCCATTATCAGAAATCTTGCCGGATTGATCAGTGCAGATCCCTCCAATCCGCTCATTGTAACTGCGATGAAACAGCTTTATGAAGGTGCATTGTTTCTTGAGGGTGGACTTGATTCAACGACCGGATTTTTATCAAGAATGAATGAGTTGATCGAGGCCGCGACGCTTTCCAGATAGAAGAATTCTAACAACGAGCTAATCAGTGAATTTGTGAAAAAGGGAAGGGATTTTGATGAGAGGGAGGTTGCGGTTTTTCAGAGGAACGAGATAACCGAGCATCATATTTATAAAAATCTTTCCGGGAGGGTACGCGGTGTGAAAAATCGCCGCATCCTCTCCCAGATTGCTGACGATGAGATGCGTCACTACAATGTCTGGAAAACCTATACCCGGCGGGATATTGCACCCAACCGTATCAAGGTGTGGTTTTTCACCCTTGTCAGTATGCTGTTTGGTTTTACCTTTGGCATCAAGCTGATGGAAAATGGGGAAAAACGGGCCCATTTTGTCTACAGTCGTATTCCCGGTTCATTCAAGGAGGTTAACGGCATTATCCGCGATGAGGAGGAGCATGAACAGGCTCTTTTGACGCTTCTTGATGAAGATCGGCTGAAATATACCGGTTCCATTGTGCTGGGTCTCAATGATGCCCTTGTTGAGCTGATGGGTGTGCTGGCTGGCCTTACCTTTGCCTTGCAGAACACCAGGTTTGTCGCCCTGACAGCATCCATTACCGGCGTAGCGGCAGCGCTCTCGATGGCTGCATCAGGCTATCTCTCCACAAAAGCAGAACCGGAGGGAAAAAATCCCCTCATTGCTGCACTCTATACCGGTGTCGCCTACATTGTCACCGTCTTGTTGCTCATTCTTCCCTATCTCATTTTTGATGATCTCTATCTCTCTCTTGGCGTTTCGTTCGTTGTAGCCATCACGATCATAGGGTTTTTCAACTACTACATCTCAGTTGCGCGTGACCTGCCCTTCAAAGGCCGTTTTCTTGAAATGGTTACTCTGAGTTTCTCTGTTGCAGCGCTCAGTTTTCTTGCCGGTTATGTCATACGTTTCGCATTCGGCATTATCATTTAGCTTTTCACACGCTCCTGAAACAGCACTTGCTCTCCCTCTCCCGGCTGAACGGGAGAGCGGGTAATGAGCGATTGCAGCAACCCGGCAAGGGCGGTCTCATCGATTGCTTCTTCCGTGTTGAGATTGATGGCGAGCGCCTCCTCTTCGGTTGAAAGTGGCTCCATGCTCTCCAGTTGTGAAGCAAGTACCGCAACGTCGGCTTCCGAGGCATCGTTACCCCTCAGATACCTTGCTTGAACCCTGTCAACGAGTACCTTTTCGGAGGCTGAAAAGCGCAGAATCCGGCACGGAATTTTCCGGGTTTTGGCAAGCTCAATGAACAGTTTGCGCTGACTCTCCCTGAGGAATGTTGCATCCACAATGACCGCGATTCCCTCACCGATGCAGAGATCGGCCAGTTCGAGCAGACGGCGGTAGGTTTGCAGGCCGATCTCCGCCGTATAGAGAGAGCCGTCACTTCGCTCAAGCGGCTTGAGTCCGCCAATGCGTTTTCGTTCGATATCCGAGCGGAGATGGATGCAGGGTATCTTGTCGGCGATATGGCGGGCCACAACGGTTTTTCCGCTTCCTGAAACCCCGAAGGCAAGGATGAGCAGAGCGCTCTGCTTCCGGGTGAAGTCGAGTGCGAGCCTGATGTATGAACGGTGCTCTTCAAGAATTTTTTCAGCCTGGCTCTGGCCGTTTGTCTGGGCATAACGGATGGCGGTTACCTTTGCCCTCACCATAGCCCGGTAGACAACATAGAAGTTCAGAAGCGGCAGGGCCTGGTAATCACCACTCTCGGCCAGATAGTCGTTCAGGAGCCGCCAGGCCAGCTCCTGCTCTCCGCCATGCACCAGATCCATAAAGAGAAAAGCGAGGTCGCTGATAACATCAATAATGCTGAGATGCTCATTGAACTCAATACAGTCAAAGATAAAAATCTGCTCCTTCCACCAGACCATATTGCCGGTATGCATGTCTCCGTGGCACTGGCGGATAAAGCCGCCCTCTTTTCTCTGGAGGAAAAGAGGGTAGAGCCGCTGATGCTCGCTGATACTCCAGTTTCTGAGGAATTCAAGTTGCCCGATTTCATGCTCACTGGTGGCAATTGACTCCATGGAGGTGAAATTGTGCAGGATCGGCTTGATGAGATTATCCGGATGGCCAAAACCGCTCTCGCTCTCAGCCGAGGGGAGGGAGGCGTGAAAACCGGCGATCATCGTTGAAAGGGTGTCGATATGCTTTTCTGTGAGCAATTTCGCCGAAAGCATCCGGTCAAGCTCCATTGTCCGCTCAAAGCGTACCATTTTTACGACGTAGTCAACAATCTCCCACTCAGCGCCAATTGTCTCTTCCGCGTTGACCAGAACGGACTCTGCAGAGCGCAGCACCGGCACAACAGAGAGGTAGAGGCCTGGGCAGAGCCTCCGGTTGAGGCGCAGCTCCTCGGTGCAGTAGTAGTGCCGTTTTTCAGGAGTTGAAAAATCAAGAAAGCCGAGGTTCAGCGGTTTTTTGAGCTTGTAGGCAAAAGAGCCGATGAGGAAAATCCAGGAGATGTGGGTCTCAACAACCTCAACGCCTCCTGTGGCATGAGGGTATGCTGCCGGATGGCTCAATGCTTCAGCGAGGGACTCCATGGCCTTTTTTTGTTTGGTTTATCACTGCTTGTGCTGAAAAAAAAGAACCCTGCCCTTCAATATAGGAGGGGAATGAGAAGGCGGCAAGAATCATCTTCATCGAAACTGGATTCCTTTGAAAAAAATGTAAATTAAAGGCCTGTAGAAAAGATATGCCACTCTTCATATTCATGTATTCACCTCACTGTTATGATACATCTTGCAAGGATACTTTGTCCTACCGACTACTCCGCCACATCAGATAATGCTGTGCGTTATGCTGTTGAATTTGCCCGGAAAGTTGGCGCCCATGTCCGGTTTTTGCATATCCTCTCCTCCGCAACGCCTCCTGAAAAGATTGCTGTTGCTCCCGAGCTTCTCGCAGCATCTCCGGATGAGGATGATGCTCTTCCGGAAAATTTTTCCCGTATCCTGATGGCGGAGAAAAAAAAGGGGTTGAATGCCGATCTTCGTGTTCTCAAGGGTGAAGCCCCCAAGGTTATTGTTGAACAGGCAAATTCATGGGGCGCTGATTTGATCATCATGGGCTCTCATGGACGTACCGGCCTGCATCGGCTCATGATGGGTAGTGTTGCTGAAGAGGTTTTCCGTTCATCCGACATTCCCGTTCTGCTGGTCAAGGAGCTGGCGGCGGCAAAAATTATTGCAGAATAACGTTTCAGAGACCAAATCCCTCTCAATTTTAGTGCACTCTACACTCTATGGAAAACTTCAGGCACTCAATTCTTGCACTCATTACCGAAACCTCGGCCAACCTGCCGAGTGACGTTCGTTGTGCACTCGCAGCCGCTATTGACCGGGAAGATCCACTCTCCCAGGCAGGCCTTGCCATGTCAACCATTTCGGTCAATATCGACATGGCTGTCGATAACATTTCACCGATTTGCCAGGATACCGGCATGCCAACCTTTTTCATCCACACTCCGCGTGGAACCGATCAACTCTTTATGAAAGAGGAGATTGAAGCGGCAATTGCGGAAGCGGCCCGAACCGGTAAACTCCGTCCCAATGCCGTCGATGCCATAAGTGGCAAGAACTCAGGCAACAACCTTGGCGAACATTTTCCGGTAATCCATTTTGAGCCCTGGGCAAAAGATGAGATTGAGGTGAAGCTGATTCTGAAAGGTGGTGGTTGCGAAAATAAAAACATTCAGTACTCACTGCCGGAAGAAATTCCCGGACTCGGAAGCGCTTCACGCGACCTTGAGGGCGTGCGCAAATGCCTGCTACATGCGGTTTATCAGGCGCAGGGGCAGGGGTGCAGCCCCGGTGTTATCGGTGTTGGAATCGGTGGCGACCGTACCAGCGGTTTTGACCTTGCCAAGAAGCAGCTCTTCCGCACCATTGACGACCGTAACCCCGACAGTGAACTTGATGCTCTCGAACAGGATATTCTTGAGAAAGCCAATACGATGGATATCGGCCCCATGGGTTTTGGCGGAAAAACCACCCTTTTCGGTTGCAAAATCGGCAAATCACACCGCGTTCCGGCAAGCTTTTTTGTCTCCGTAGCCTACAATTGCTGGGCATACCGCCGTCTTGGCGTGCTGCTTGACCCGGAGAGCGGCTCAATCAAGAGCTGGCAGTACAGAGCTGCCGATGAGATCAAACGCATGGCCAAAGGCGAGGGAATGGCGCTGACCGGAAAAGAGGTTATCCTGCAGGCTCCGCTTACTGAAGAGCAGGTCAGATCGCTCAAGGTTGGCGACGTGGTGCTTATTAACGGCGCCATGCATACCGGGCGTGATGCCTTCCACCACTATATCATGCACCACGACCTGCCCGCCCATCTCGATACAACAGGAGGAATTCTCTTCCATTGCGGACCGGTTATCATGAAAAATGAGGATGGCAGTTACCGCGTTACCGCTGCCGGGCCGACCACATCAATCCGTGAAGAGCCTTTCCAGGCGGATGTCATCAAAAAACTTGGACTGAGAGCAATTATCGGTAAAGGGGGGATGGGCCCGAAAACCCTCAAGGGGTTGCAGGAACATGGAGCCGTCTATCTCAACGCCATCGGAGGCGCAGCACAGTATTACGCCCGTTGCATTGACCGGGTAACAGGAGTTGATTTTCTTGAAGAGATGGGCGTTCCCGAAGCGATGTGGCATCTGGAGGCAAGCTCTTTTCCGGCTATTGTTACCATGGATGCACACGGCAACAGCCTGCACAGCATCGTCGAAGAAGAGTCGTTCCGTCAACTCGGCACATTCGCTACTGATGCCCACTGACCTGAAGGGCCAGGTTGCCATTCTCACTTAACTGTAAAGAGGACGTTGATGAAAAAAATCAGATTTATGGATGTCTCATTCCGTGACGGGTTTCAGTCCTGTTTTGGTGCGAGAGTAAAGACCGAGGACTTTTTGCCTGCCCTTGAAGCTGCCGTTCATGCCGGTACAGACAATTTTGAAATTGGCGGTGGAGCCCGCTTTCAGAGCCTCTATTTCTATTGCGAAGAGGATGCTTTTACCATGATGGATGAAGCCCGCAAGGTTGTAGGGCCGGATATCAACCTGCAGACCCTTTCACGAGGAGCCAACGTCGTTGGCCTTGTTTCACAGTCACGCGATATTATTGATCTCCATGCCCGTCTCTTCAAAAAGCATGGTATCACCACCATCCGGAATTTCGACGCCCTGATGGATGTCCGCAATCTCTCCTACTCCGGTCAGTGCATTCACGATGCAGGGCTTCGCCACCAGGTCGTTGTTGCCATGATGGGCCTTCCACCCGGATTGCAAGAGAGCTATTGCCATACCCCGCAGTTCTATCTCGACAAGCTGCGGGAGATACTTGATGCCGAAATTCCATTCGACAGCGTTGCTTTCAAGGATGCTTCAGGCACAACAACTCCGGCTATTGTTCATGAAACCATCAAGGGAGCACGGAAGATGCTGCCCGAAGGCACCGAAATCCAGTTCCATACCCACGATACGGCAGGAATGGGTGTAGCCTGCAACTATGCCGCCATCACCGGTGGAGCTGACATTATTGATCTCTCCATGGCTCCGGTCAGTGGAGGAACCGCCGAAGTGGATATCCTCACCATGTGGCAGAGGCTCAGAGGCACCGAATACACCCTCGACATAGACCAGGAGAAATATCTTGAGGTGGAGGCGCTCTTTATTGATCAGATGTACAAGTACTACATGCCCCCTGAAGCCACAGCGGTCAATCCGGTCATCTCCTTCTCACCCATGCCCGGCGGAGCCCTCACGGCAAATACCCAGATGATGCGCGACAATAACACGCTGCACCTCTTCCCCGCAGTAATCAACAACATGCGTGAGGTGGTGGTCAAAGGTGGTTTTGGCGCATCGGTCACCCCGGTTTCACAATTCTATTTCCAGCAGGCTTTTGCCAACACCATTCAGGGCCACTGGAAAAAGATCACCGACGGTTATGGCAAAATGGTGCTCGGCTACTTCGGCAAAACCCCTGCCCGCCCTGACGATGAGGTTGTCAGGCTCGCATCCGAACAGCTCGGTCTTCCTCCAACGGTTGAAGATGTGCACGATATCAACGATCGCAATCCGGAACTTGGCGTAGCCTATAATAAATCGCTGCTCCATGAAGCCAATATTCCGCAGACCGACGAAAACATCTTTATCGCAGCAACCTGCGGCGCCAAAGGTATCGCTTTTCTTCAGGGCGATTGCTCAACCGGTATTCGCTACAAGGCCGATATTGCCGTTGAAATCAAGGCAACACCAAGAGCAGAGGTGGTTGCCGCCTATCATGAGGCACACAAACACGATATTCACCAGGAAGAGGTGAACCATCGGCTTAAGGATCTCTTTTCCAAACTGCCACCTGCAGCGCCGGTTGCGCCTCCGGGAGCATCAAAAGTGATCTCAATGGCAGGCAACTTTACCGTTTTTGTTGATGGAGCCCCCTTCACCGTCTCCTTTGCCGAAGGCTCAGCCATCAATCCCCAAACGGTTGCCCTGCCATCAGCGGAAGGCTCTCCTGAAGCCCACCACCCACATCCAGGGACACCAGTGCCGGCGGTTATGCCCGGCAATGTCTTCTCGATTGCCGTCAAACTTGGTGATGAGGTCAGGGAGGGAGAAGAGGTCGCCATCATCGAAGCCATGAAAATGGAAAACTCCGTCAAAGCCCCCTGTGGCGGAAGAATCCTCTCCATCACGGTAGCAAAAGGCGACTCCGTCGGAATGGGCGAGACCATGATGACCATCGGATAGCAGGTCCGCCGCCCGCCCCCGGATACCGATTCCGGGGGCGGGGCGGAGATGCGGTGGCTTCAATATTGTGTTGAATCGTCGAGGAGTTGCAATGACTGAGTATTCAGTCCGACAACAGCAGAAAAAATATGATCGTTTGTCAACAGGATAGCGTTTTTTATAATTGCAGTGGCGGCAATCACGGCATCGGGTAGTTTCAGCTTCTTGTTACTTCGACGAAGATTAATGGCTTTTCGGCTAACTTCATCGGTTAATGAAATTTTGTCCATTTGCTGCAACAGATCAGTTATCAGTTGTTCTTCTTTATCAGATAATGCGTGAAATGAGAGTAGTTCGATTTCCGTAATGATTGAAACGCTGTATTGACCTTTTGGCAGAGGAGTTGCAAGGTGACCATTCAACAGGTAGATAATGGCGTTGGTATCGAGGAGATAACGTGTTGTCAGTTCCACTCCGAACGTACCTCCCTTTGGTATGCTATGCCATCAATATTTTTAAAAGCGGTTACCGTTCCTGCGAATTGCATGAGTTTTTCAGTATCTGTAACAGACCGTTTTATTCCGGCATCTTTTTCATCAAGCACAATAACCAAGTCATGGCGACCTGTTGGTACCTCTTCAGGAAGCTTGATGGTGACAAGCCTGTCTGGCAAGATATCGTAGTTGATAGTGAGTGTAATCATTGTAATTTGCTGTAAAAGAGAATAGAATCCACCGCATTGCCAACCTGAATGTAAACATAAAGTCACTGAATTTGCAATGGCACTCCCGATAGGAGTGGCTGATATTGGGAATGGGGAAATTTAAAATTCATTCTTGATTCTGGAGGCGAACCGTTGAAAAAGTGTAACTTGAAAAACAAAAATGAGTAACGCAGATTCCATGCAACCAGATACCAGAAATGCCACCCCTGAATTCCCGCCGGATGAATTGCTGATTTTTATCGGGCACAGTGACGATGCGATGGTGGAAGCAAATGCCATTCTTGAACTGCAATCGGAAATCGAGAAGGATTTTCGCCTGCTGCGGAAAACAAACGGTCATCGTTCACCCTTTCACAGTATCAGGCTGTGGGAGTGGACTCTTGACGCACTGGCAATTCCTGGAGGTCAGGAGGTGGCGGTGACTCCTGCGATTGACCATGCGCAGATAGCCCTGTTTGTTTTCAGGGGGCGGGTGGGAACGGTTACCTGGCAAGAGCTTGAAAAGGCCAGAAAGGGGAGTAGGGAGGCTCAGCCCCATGTTTTTGCGTTTTTCCCTGAGTCAGCTCCAATTCATGGCAAGTATCCAAATTTAGAGGCCAAGTGTCAAGCTGCGGACAATTGGGCAGCGTTAATGAAATATCAGAAAGAGCTGACAACGTCTTGGACAAATCCTGATGCTCACTCTGTTACGCCCTGCCCGACCTATCAGGATAGTGAAGAACTCAAGAGCATTGTTCGTGAAAAGGTGCGGATTGCCATTGCAGACATTCTTGCCGTCGAAATAAACTGCACAACCGCAGCGGAGCTGACCAGCAATGGCGAGGAGTTGCGCCGTTATCAGGGAGCGCTGAAAACCGAACTGGGCACTATCAGTCTGCTCGGTACCCATGCGCTTGAGAACATTCCGGTAACCCTGACCGATACCTTTGTCTCTCTGCGTATTTCCGACACCTGGCGCACCGATATGCGGTGGAGCCCAAAAGTCAGTGACGAATTGCAACCGCAAGAGCGCATTCGTAATCCTGAAGAGGTGGTCACTCTTGTTTTTGAAACCTGTCGTCTTTTGCTCGTTATTGGCGACCCCGGTTCAGGCAAAACAACCCTGCTCAAACATTACGCCCTTGCCTGCCTTGAAAATGAGCATTATAAAACACTTGGGTTCAAGGAGCCTGTTCTGGTCTTTTATTTGCCCTTGCGTGAGCTGGTCAAGAAAGGAGCCGATTATGATACGCTTCCGGCCAATCTTTTTGCATGGAGTGAAAAGTTTTCACTTGGCATAGCGGAAACAGCTTTCTTCGACTGGCTCCATAATCGGCCAACCCTTCTCCTGCTCGATGGCCTTGATGAAATTGGCGAGCCGGAGGAGAGAATCAAGGCTTGTGACTGGATTGACCGTGTCGTAACCGGTTTTGCAAAAGCCAGTGTGGTTGTAACCTCCCGTTATACCGGTTACCGGAAGGGAGACGGGATTGAACTTCGTTCCCGGCATCTGCGTGCTGACATCATGGACTTTTCGCCGGATCAGCAAAAAGAGTTTCTTGAGAAGTGGTTCATGTCAGTCTTGTGCCGTGAGCTTCATCCTGCCGCCAAAACCCTCCATGAGTGGAGAGAGGAGCAGAAACAAAAAGCAGCAGGGAAAGCCGCGACCATTATTGCATTTCTGGAGAGGGAAGAGAACCAGAGTTTGCGACTGCTGGCCGCTGTTCCCATGCTGTTGCAGATCATGGCGATTCTCTGGAAAGATCGTCACTATCTGCCAAAGACCCGTTCAGAGCTGTACAATGCCGCAGTGAACTATATTCTTGACTATCGCGACCGACAAAAAGAGATCTTTCCCTTGCTGAGCGCTGAGGATGCCCGACGGGTACTGATGCCGGTTTCACTCTGGATGCAGGAAGAGCTCGAAAAGGACGAGGCTGATAAAACGCTGATGCAAAAAGAGATGGAGAAGCACCTGAAAACGCTTCACCAGCCACCTCCAGTCGAGAAATTTTGTAATAATCTGATTGATCGTGCCGGGTTGCTGGTGGCCTATGGCGATAAAGAGTACCGCTTCCGGCACAAATCATTCCGGGAGTACATGGCGGGCTTGCAGCTTGAGAAAAAAATGCACAGCTCACTTGGCCATCTCGACAAGCTGGTCCAGAATTTCGGAAAAGACTGGTGGGAAGAGCCGCTCCGTTTTTATATCGCAGAGGTTGATGCCGATGCCTTTGATGCCTTTATGGAGAAGCTTTTCGATGCCGGGGTCAGCGCCACATTCAACCAAAAGCAGCAGGATTTACTGGTTACGCTCATCAACGAGGCCCGGCAGACAAAAATGGAGGGCTTGCAGAAGAAGTTGCTTGATTCGGCAACCACAACAAACCGGCAGCGCTACATCATGCAATGCCTGAAAGCCATCGGCACTGCGGAGGCCCTTGAGGCGGTGCGGAAGTTTCTTGATGCTCCATTTGAGAAAAAAGCTGAAGCGATCGATTTTGCCTGTGAAATTGCTGGTGTTACCGAGCTGTCAGGAGGAGTCAGTAATTGTGAGAGCTGTCGCTCAACAGCCTCGATGGTAACCGACAAACTTGGCGCTCACTATATCCTGATCAAGGGAGGGACGTTTACATACTCTCAGACGGAGAAGCCGGAAACAGTGGGAGATATGTACGTTGCAAAATACACGGTGACCAATCGGCACTACCGCCGCTTTATCGGATATCTCGATGCAAAGGAGCCGGAATTTGCTGAAAGAGTGCCTGTTGAAACATACCGAAAGAGTTTGCAGGAGCTGGCATCGGGCATAGAGGGATTCAGCGAGTGGTTGAAAAATGAAGCATCCCTGGCAACGCGTTTTTGTTCTTCTTATGATGACGATAAACAATACAACAAGGATGATCAGCCGGTCGTTGGCGTTACCTGGTATGCCGCAAAAGCCTGTTGCCTCTGGCTTTCGCTGCTTGAAAGCGAGAGTGGAGATGTCAATCTGTATCGCCTGCCAACGGAAAAAGAGTGGGAATATGCAGCGGCAGGAGAAGAGGGGAGACGCTATCCGTGGGGCAACGAAGAGCCCTCACCAACACGTGCTAATTATAATGATCATGAAGGGGTAACCACACCTGTCGGTCGTTATCCTGATGGGGCAACACCTGAAGGGTTGCATGATATGGCGGGCAATGTGTGGGAGTGGACGGCCGACTGGTATGATAAGGATGAAGATTGTTGGGGAGTGCGAGGTGGCACGTATTATAGCAGTGATACTGATGCTCTGCGCTGCTCCTCCCGGCTCATCCTCCTTCCGAGGCTCAGGCTCAACAACCTTGTGGGTTTTCGAGTGATTCTTTCCAGTCATTTTTCTTCCTGAAATTCTGATTCTCTGATATCTGGAACTCTGAAAAAAAAGAGTTCACTCAACAGGGAAAAACTGACATGGGGAGGATTGGAATTTTTTTTTCAGAAAAAGCAATTCAATTGAGCATCATTCATTGTCAACTCTCCATTTCCACTCATGCCAGCTCACGAAATGCTGATCGTCAAAAAGGCCTTCGATTTTTCAAAATGGCTGCTGCATCACACCGGGAAATTTCCAAAGAGCTTTCGTTTCAGCATTGCCGTTCGTCGTAGTGGAAAAAAGCCATTGAGCTGTTTCTGGAAGAGTACCGATTGATACTCAACCCGCAGAGAACAGAGCTTTATCCGGCAACGGAAGGGAAATGCTTTCTCGGGCAGAAGGTCTTTCAGTCATACCGATTGCTGCCTTCCAGTAACGTTCGCCGTGCAAAAAAACGGATACAATGCACCTTGCTTGCCAAGCCTGAAACGATGCAGCAGAGCCTTTCAGGGTGGGTCGGTCATGCCCGGCAGGCCGATACCCGCAACCTTTTACGCTCATTGTCGGTAATCAGCCAATGAATACTCAAACTGCTTCTCAATTTGTTCCAAGCCCGCCAGAAGTACCCTTTTTGTAACTGTTATAAGCGAATCAGTGTCCGGAAGAGAGTTCATTATTGTCTCATCCTTTCTACGGTTTCTCTTCACCGCCGATTACACTATATTCGTTTACGCATTTTTTTGCTTTTTAATCTACAACATCCCTGTTATGGCTTTTACTTGCCCGCATCTGCCGGAATCAGTGAAGTTTCTGAGCCGTAGCCTCAGAAACCTCTTGCTTGTTTTTGTTTTTCTGGCAGGTGCGTTTGCTGTTGCATATGCAAAAAGTGATGGTGTAAAGCCGTTGACTGATACGTCCGTCGTCGCTCAAATCTTTGGTGTAAGTCTGGATACTGGAAATATTATTGCACTGATTGCTGTAATCATAACTGCAACTGGTGGAATATGGGCTTTTTTTACCTGGAGTTATCCGGGATTGAAGAGAGCTTTAATTACCAAAAAGAACAATAAAAAATATGTTTATCGCTATCAAACCGCTCTTGCAACGGAGCTTGACAAAAGCAATCTTCCTGCCTCAAATGCTCTTGACAGCTTTTCCGTAAAATTGACAGACACGTTCGTTTCGCTACGTCTTTCAGAGAGTTGGAAATGCGATGCAAAATTTTTACCGAATAAAGGGGCGGAGAGGCCTAAAGAAGAGTTCCACGTTCGAACACCTGAAGAGGTAATGAGTCTGGTTTTCAAAAAAACTCACCTTTTACTTGTCATCGGCGATCCGGGTTCAGGAAAAACAACCCTGCAGAGGCATTACGCCTTAACCGCTCTCAAAAAAGATGGTTATAAAGCGCTTGGTTTCACTGAACAAGTGATGGTCTTTTATCTGGCGTTACGTGAACTGAAAAAGAGCGGTTTTAACTATGAACACCTTTCGGATAATCTCTTTTCCTGGTCTGAAAATCATCAGCTCGGCATACCGAAAGAGCTCTTTTTCAATTGGCTGCACGATCAGAAAACATTGATCTTGCTTGATGGGCTCGATGAAATCAGCAATGTTGACGACAGAATAAAGATGTGTAAATGGGTTGATGATACGACGGCAGGGCTTGTGAATGCTTGTGTGGTTGTAACGTCGCGTACCACAGGATACCGGAAGGGAGATGGCATTGAGCTTGAGACAGAGCATGTTCGCGCAGATATCATGGATTTTTCGCCAGAGCAGCAGGCAACATTTTTAAAGAAATGGTTTGACGCGGCATTTTTACGTGACCGCCCTCTTGATGCAGCAACTTCGCAAGAGTCAATAAAGGGTGACGCCCTTGAGAAAGCCACGGCCATTATTGCCTATTTGGCCAAAGAGGAGAACAAAAGTTTACAAGCATTGGCCGGGGTTCCCTTGCTCTTGCATATTATGGCAACACTCTGGAAAGATCGTCAATATCTGCCCGGCAGTCGTGTGAAGTTGTATGATGCAGCATTGGACTACATGCTTGATTATCGTGACCGGCAAAAAAAGATAAACCCCTTGCTTCCTGCTGAAAAAGCAAGGCGAGTGCTGACTCCATTGTCTCTTTGGATGCAGGAAGGGCTGAAAAGGGATGAGGCCCCCAAAACCGAAATGCAGGCAAGAATGCAGGAGAAGTTGCAGGCTCAGCAAAATCCGCCTTCAGCAGAGGAATTTTGCAAAAATCTTGTGGAACGGGCTGGCTTGCTGGTGGAGTATGGCGACACAGAGTATGTGTTTCGTCATAAATCGTTTCGTGAGTATATGGCAGGGGTTCAGCTCAAGGAGGATCGTCCCTATGAGCATTTAAACAAACTGGTTGCACATTTTGGCGATGATTGGTGGGAAGAGTCGCTTCGGTTTTTTATCGGGCAGGTTGATGAACAGGTTTTTGATCGTTTTATGCAAAAGCTCTTTGATTCGCCGGTCACAGAGACATTGACCCCAAAGCAGCAGGATTTGCTGGCAACCCTTATGACGGAAGCCCTTGAGATAAAGACAGATGCTTTGCAGGCCAAGTTGCTTGACCCGAAAACCACACCAAACAGGCAGCGTTACATTATGGAATGCCTTAAAACCATTGGCATTGGAAGCCCGGCGGCTATTGATGTCGTTGAAAATTTTATAAAGGCTGGAATTACCGAAGATGTCGGAATTCGGCTTCAAGCCGCTGAAATTACTCGAAAGAAAGAGCTGCCAGATGTGACCTCTGTTCTTGATGGCGAAAAGGAGATTCCGGGGGTGGTCGTAGACAAGCAAGGATCGCAATATATCCTGATCAAGGGAGGCATATTCACATACTCTTTGAAGCAAAAAATGATAACGGCGCCGGACCTCTACGTTGCCAAATACACGGTGACCAATCAGCTTTACCGACGCTTTATCAGTTATCTGGACTCAAATGAGGCTACACTTGCAGCCATACTCACCCCTAAAACCTATCAAACAAAATTGCAGGCTGAAGCCAAGAAGATCAAGGGATTCGGCGACTATCTGAAAATGGAAAAAACGTTGGTTGCCTGCTTTCGCTCTCGTTTACATGATGATAAACGATTCAACAAGGGTGATCAGCCAGTTGTAGGTGTTAGCTGGTATGCTGCCCGCGCTTATTGCCTATGGCTGTCGCTGCTCGAAAGTAATGGCACGGATACTGCCCTCTACCGCTTGCCAACAGAAATTGAGTGGGAATATGCGGCAGGTGGAAAAGAGAGCAGAACGTACCCCTGGGGTAAGGAAGAGCCCTCATCAACACGTGCTAATTATAATGATCATGAAGGGGTAACCACACCTGTCGGTCGTTATCCTGATGGGGCAACACCTGAAGGGTTGCATGATATGGCGGGCAATGTGTGGGAGTGGACGGCCGACTGGTATGATAAGGATGAAGATTGTTGGGGAGTGCGAG
>Ga0247841_10001379_pt1 | contig 55872 bp, 78 predicted proteins | sample LaCruzMarch2015__2_FD_192410 | JGI IMG/M metagenome (GOLD analysis project Ga0247841, IMG submission 192410) | Freshwater microbial communities from meromictic Lake La Cruz, Castile-La Mancha, Spain - LaCruzMarch2015_18m | ecosystem: Environmental > Aquatic > Freshwater > Lake | place: Spain... | reverse complement strand
AATGACGAAAATATTTTTAAAATGGATTTAAAAGAATTTTGTCGAAAGGTGGCTTTTGTTTCTCAGGATATCACCATCGATTTTTCTTTTACGGTTATGGAGCTGGTTTTAATGGGCCGGATTCCGCATTTAAAGCGGCTGCAGTTTGAAACTAAAAAAGATATTGAAATTGCGCAAGAAAAGCTCGCCTTGACCGATGCTTTAAGTTTAAAGGATAAGCGTATTGATGAATTAAGCGCCGGTGAACGACAGCGGGTGGTGATTGCCCGGGCTTTAACCCAGGAGCCGGAGCTTTTATTTTTGGATGAGCCGACCGCGCATTTAGATATCGGGCATCAGGTGCAAATTTTGGATTTATTGAAGAAAATTAACCGGGATAATAATCTTACAATTGTAATGATCCTGCATGATTTGAATTTAGCCAGTGCATATTCTAACCGCATCGCTTTATTGGATCAAGGTATGGTTTTTAAAGAAGGTAAGCCTGAAGAAGTCTTGACCTATCAAAATATTGAGAAAGTTTATAAGACATTAGTTTTAGTCAACGATAATCCGGTAACCGGCAAACCCAATGTAGTTTTGGTTCCGGGAGAGAAATCATGACGACTAAACTAACCAGGTTAGTCTTAATTCGCCACGGCATAACCAAATGGAATATACAGAAACGTTATTGCGGATATCAGGATGTGGCTTTAAGTAAACAGGGTAGGGCTCAGGCTGTCAAATTACGAAAGAATATTAAGAATATTTGTTTTGATAAAATTTATTGCAGCGATAGAAAACGCGCGCTGATGACCAGAGCGGTATTGTTCGGAAAAACTGATTTCATAAAAGAAAGAGATTTAAGAGAGATTCACTTTGGTGTGCTTGAAGGGCTCAAGCACGATGAGATTATGGATAAATATGGCAAGGTTTATAATAAGTGGCTGTTGAATCCTTATATAAACCGCATTCCCAGGGCGGAAGCCATGCAAAATTTTAAAAAAAGGATTCAAAATGCGATAAAGAAAATAATTCGCCTTAATCGCGGTAAGACTATTGCTGTGGTTTGTCACGGAGGAGTAATTGGTATTTTTGTAAGTAGTATATTAAAGAGTAAAAATTTCTGGATTCATATTCCGTCACCGGCAAGCGTAACAATTATTGAGCATAAAAATAATAAATTTAAGGTAAATAAATTTAACCAGAAAGTTCCTTAAGATAAATAATGAAAAAAATAACTTTAATTTTAGGCGGAGCGCGCAGCGGAAAGAGCAGCTATGCTTTAAGTCTGGCTAAGCAATATAAAAAAGTTGCTTTTATCGCCACTTGCCAGGTTCTAGATATAGAAATGCGGGAACGTATCCGGCTGCATAAAAAAGCCAGGCCAAAACATTGGGAGACTTTCGAGGAACCAAAAGATCTGGTTAAGGTATTAGCAGGGCTCGGTAATAGTTTTGATTGCGTGCTTATTGATTGTTTGACTCTATTGGTTTCCAATTTAGTTTTATCCGGCAAGAGCCAAGAGCAAGTTCTAAAGAAAATTGAAGAGCTGTTGTTGGTTCTCAGTAAGCAGAAGGCAAAGATTATTTTGGTTTCTAATGAAGTTGGTTTAGGGTTGGTTCCGGCAAATAAGTTGGGTAGAGAATTCCGTGATATCGCCGGCAGAGTGAATCAGTTAGTTGCCAAAAGTTCTGAGGAGGTATTTTTCATTGCTGCAGGTATACCGTTAAAAATCAAGGGAGGATAAGTAAGTGGAGAGGATAAAAAAGGTAATTAAGAATATTTTCGGAATTGATCAGGCAATCGTAGAAAAGACGCAGGAGAGGTTGGATAATTTAACTAAGCCTTTGGGTAGTTTAGGGAGGCTAGAGGAGTTGGCTAAACAAATTTGCGGGATTGCCGGCAAAGAAATTCCTGGGTTAGTAAATAAAGTTATCTTTGTTTTAGCTGCAGATCATGGCGTTACCGATGAAGGAGTGAGCGCTTATCCCAAAGAGGTAACTGCGCAAATGGTTTATAATTTTTTAAGTGGCGGTGCCGGAATAAATGTTTTGGCTAAGCATGTTGACGCAAAAGTGGTGGTTGTCGATATTGGTGTGGCTGCTGATCTTAGATCTGACCCCAGGCTATATGTCAGGAAAATAAATTATGGGACAAAGAATATGGCAAAAGGCCCGGCGATGACCAGGCTTGAAGCGATAGAGGCGGTATGTGCAGGAATTAATTTATTTGAAGAAGAGTTTAAAAGTGGACTAGATATTGTAGGTACCGGTGAGATGGGGATAGGTAATACTACATCTGCTAGCGCAATTACTGCTGTTTTTACCGGAAGTTTAGTTGAAGATATCACTGGCAAGGGTGCCGGGCTGAATGATTTGGGGTTAAAGAAGAAAATTGAGATTATTAAAAAGGCTCTTTTAATCAATAAGCCTGATCCAACTGATCCGATTGATGTCTTGTCTAAAGTCGGTGGATTTGAGATTGCTGGCCTTACAGGCATAATTTTGGCAGCTGCTGCTCATAAAGTTCCTGTCGTTATTGATGGATTCATATCCGGAGCCGCTGCTTTGGTTGCTTTTAAGTTTGAGCCTAAAGTAAAAGATTATATGATTGCCGCGCATAAATCTCAGGAAGGCGGGCATAAAATTATTCTAGAGCATATTGGATTAAGGCCGTTATTAGATTTAGACCTAAGGCTCGGTGAGGGAACGGGCGGGGCTCTGGGTATAGGGTTAGCGGATGCGGCGATCAAGATCCTTACGCAGATGGCTACCTTTAAAAGCGCGAATGTCTCGGAGAAGAAAATATGACCAGTTTTTTATTGGCTTTGCAATTTTTGACTGTTTTGCCGTTAAAAATCAAACAGTTTAGCGGGAAAAAAATGGCTTGGGCTTTAATATATTTTCCGGTCGTTGGCTTGCTTTTGGGAGGGGTCCTTGTTTGTTTAAATATATCGTTGTCTGCTTTAGGCGTCTTTTCAATAACCACAAACATAATTTTGATAATCGGTTTAATTATTCTTTCCGGAGGCATGCATCTGGACGGGCTAGCGGATACTGCGGATGCTTTTTTAAGCGGAAAAGAAAAAAAAGAAATGCTTGAAATTATGCGTGATTCGCATATTGGAGTGATGGGCGTTTTAAGTTTGATAAGCATCATACTGCTTAAGATCGGCTTACTTTCTTCTTTTGTTACTGCAGTAAAACCGGCAGTCTTAATTTTAATCTGTATTTTAAGCAGATGGTCAGCGGTTCTCGGGATGTATTTATTTCCTTATGCCCGGCAAGAAGGTAAGGCAAAACTATTTATCGAAGGGATGAACTTAAAGATCTTTATAATCTCAACAATTATTACCATTATATTTGCATTTGTAACTATGGGCACAGAAGGATTGATTGCGCTATTAATAGCTTTTATTTTTATTTATTTGTTTGGCAGGCTTGCTAGTAAAAAGATTAACGGGATAACCGGTGATACGCTGGGAGCGGCAATTGAATTGACAGAGGTAGTTGTTTTATTAACTTTGAGTATTACGCAAGGGGTTATTTATGGATAAGCAAAAGGCAATCGCATCCTGGAGCGGCGGAAAAGACAGTTGTTTGGCTTGTTATAAGGCAATGCAGCAGGGTTATGATGTGAGACTACTTTTAAATTTTATTTCCCGGGAATCAAAGCGCGGTTGTTTTCACGGAATTGAAGGAAGGCTGTTGAAGTTCCAGGCAGATTTAATCGGCATACCGTTGGTGCAAAGAGAAGTTAGCCCGGATATGCTCAAATATGAGGAAGAATTCAAGGCCGCGGTTACTGAATTCCGGGGTAAAGATATCGGATCAATGGTTTTTGGCGATATATATTTATTAGAGCATGAAAGTTGGATTGAGCGGGTATGCAAGGACTTAAATATTAATGCTTTAGAGCCGCTTTGGAATAATTCTCCGGATGATATTATTGATGAGTTTTTAAAGTTAGGATTTAAAACAATTATTGTTAGCTGTAAGGCGGATATCATGGGGAAAGAATTTCTTGGCCGTTATATTGACAAAGAGTTAGTTAAGGAATTGAAGAAAAAAGATATATGTCCCTGCGGGGAGAAAGGAGAGTTCCATACTTTAGTGGTTGATGGGCCGATTTTTAAAAGGCCGCTTAAAATAGTTGAGGCCGAGCCGATAATCAAGGAAGGTTTTTGGAAGCACTGGTTTTTGGATATTAAAAAATACGCATAATTTTTAGAGAAGAACAAACCAGATAGGCGGAGGAAGTCCTGGTGTAATTCCAGGCACTGTCGCGCAACGGTAATCCCGGCAAGGGTAGTCCGGTCGACCACCTATACATAGGTAAGTACTCTCGCAGAAGAGAAAGGGTTAAAATGAAAAATGTATACAAAAAATCGCTTATAACCGCATTGCTGGTTATAATCCTGCCAAGCATTACTCGCGCAGAAGATGTTGAGTTAGATAAAATCGTCGTTACCCCCTCAAGAATAGAAGAATTCTCCGGAGATGTCGGCCGCACAGTGGATGTGGTTACTTCGTCTGATATAGAAAAAAGCGGTTCACAGGATTTAGCTGGCGCCCTTACTGATCTTACTTCGGTTGATATCAGCAATTACGGGGGGCCAAATGCTACAAAGACAATAAGAATGCGCGGTTCTACTGGTGCCCAAGTTTTAGTTTTAATGGATGGCCGGCCGATTAACAACCCTAGAGACGGAGAAGCGGATTTATCTGTTATACCCCTAGACAATATATCTAGGGTTGAGGTTATGCATGGCCCTGGTTCTAGTCTCTATGGCAGCTCGGCAATGGGAGGGGTGGTTAACATTATTACGAAAAATCCGCCTAAAGAAGGCCAAAAGGCTGAAGTTTATTCAAGTTTTGGTACTGCCCGAACATATGTTGAACGCATGCTTTATGGGGCAAAGGTTTCAAGATTAGGTTTTCTGGTTAGTGGGGGATATGAGAGTTCTGAAGGGTTTCGTGAAAATTCAGAACTTAGCGCTAAAGATTGTAATTTAAAGTTAGGGTATGAACTTAATGGTGAGAATAATATAAATTTTAATTCGGGTTTTTATACAAGTAAAGTAGGCGTTCCGGGAACAACGAGTTATCCGGATGTTGATGACAAACAAGACGTACTTAAACGTTTTTTTGATTTTAATTGGAATTTTAAACCGGATGAGCAGACCGGGATGTCTGTTAAGGCCTATCAGAATTATGATCGGTTGGAATTTATGGAAAATTCATTCACTTATACTAAGGACATTCAGACAACTACAGTAAGAGGGCTTGACCTGCAATTTGATAAACAGTTGTTGGATATATACAGGATAGTATGCGGATTTAATTATGTAAAGAATATGAATGATAGTACCACTAGCGCAAAGCATGAATATAATGTGACTTCCGGCTATTTGGAAAACCGTTTAGATTTATTTAATAATAAACTAAATGTTAATCTTAGCGCGCGCCTTGATGATTATTCTAATTTTGGTACGCAAATCAATCCTAGCTTAGATCTTCTGTATAAATTCAACGATGCTATAAAATTTCATGGTTTGGTTAGCCGTTCTTACCGTGTTCCCACTTTTAATGATTTATATTGGCCTAGGAGTGAATATTATTACGAAGGTGTTTTAGTTGGAGGAGAAGAAGGTAACCTTAATTTAAAACCAGAAAAAGGGATAACTGGAGAATTCGGGTTTGAGTCTAAAATAAACAAATATTTTACTTCAGGGTTGACGTATTATCGCAGTGATTATAAACAGCTTATACAGTGGTCTGAAGATAGTAATGGATGGTGGCGTCCAGATAATGTTAGCTCAGCAGTAATTAATGGTTTAGAATTTGGAAATAAAATATTCATATCAAATAATCTTGATTTAAATGTTAACTATACGTATATGATAGCGAAAGATGAGAATACCCATAAATATCTTGTTTACCAACCAGTGCAAAAAATTGATTCTTCGTTAAAGTATAATGATCATAATGGGTTGACCATTGAATTAAAGGGACAATTTACAGGCATAAGATATGGTGATGCTACTAATGACATCAAGGTAAAAAGTTTTTATATTTTTGGCCTTAGCGTAGCCAAGAAATTTAAGTCGGGCATAACTTGTTTTGGCTATATAGATAATCTGCTAAATCGTAAATATCAGGTTCAAAATGGTTATCCTATGCCTGGTTTTTCTTTAACCGGTGGGCTTAAAGCTGAATTCTAATACTTCTGCCAGCGGGTGACGCGGGAGATGCTTCGAGCCAAATTTGGCGAGAAGCGCTCCCGCGGCAGGACCCGCTGTTCCAATTCCTTGCCAGATTACTTTCCGCGTGTTAAAATACACCATGATTTCCGATAGGCTTTTAAAAGTTACTTTACTTATTTCTCTTTTTATTCACGGGGCAATTATTCTACCCCGGGCTAATTTCAATCCTTTTACGCCTGCGCCAAAAGCTCAAGAGATAGCCGTACGTTATATTAAAGAAAATCCGGCAGTCAAATCTCCTGCGAGAAATTTTACTGAATCCGGCCGGCAGAAGTTAATGCCGGCGTCTGAACCATTCTTAAAGCTTGATTCTAAGATGATTACCGGCACCAAACGCGCGCCTTTGCCTTATATTGAACCGGAAGATTCCTCTGCTGGCCCAAAGGCTAGCCAAGTCCACAAGTTAGGGAGCAGTGGTTCGGCTACCAATAGCCAAATTCACAAACCAACAGGATTTTCTAAGCCTACTTTTATGAATTCGCAGGTGTTGGCAATCAAAAAGAAGATTAGTTTACCGGCGATAGAGATGGCCAAGATTAATAACCCCAGCTATATCAGCTATTATCAGATTGTCAGGGAGAAGATCCGCCGCAGTGCTTACCAAAATTATACGCACAATGAAACCGGAGAGGTCTATATTTCTTTTATTATTACTAATGACGGTTACATTAAGGATGTGCGTTTAGCTGAAGAAAAAACAATGGCTAACGATTATTTGAAAAATATTGCCTTAAGAAGCATCAAAGACGCTTCACCGTTTCCCAATTTTCCTAAAGAATTGGATTATCCCCAATTATCTTTTAACATCATAATTTCTTTTGAAATAGAATGATTTTAAAGCCGTATTTATTGACACTTTTTTAAAAAAATGGTATATTAAATATTCAAAATTCTACATGAAAGGAGATGATTATATTGACACAAGTTGAAGTTAAAAAAGATGAATCTTTTGAATCTGCTTTGCGCCGTTTTAAGAAAAAAATTGAGCAGGAAGGAATTTTACGGGAAGTGCGCGATCGCAAGCATTATGAGAAGCCCAGCGAACGCAAGAGAAAGAAAGCTAAGACTACCAGAAAATAAGCATGAGTTTAGCGATTTCTACTTCTTGGAATGCTCACCGATTTAATGATGGAGCAGGACTGCTCTTTGAAATAAGCCAGCTTGGTTTTAAATCCGTGGAATTAAGTTTTAACCTTACTTTGGATATGGTGGATAGCCTGGAGAAGGAATCCCGCAGGCTGGGAATCAGCATTCAGAGTTTGCATAATTATTGCCCTATTCCTGACGGGCTTACTTCAAAACAGGCTTTGCCGGATTGCTATTCTTTGGCTTCTCTGGATAAACAAGAGCGTGCTTTAGCGGTTAAATATTCAAAATCTACCATTGATACTGCCGCAAGGTTAGGGGCGAAAGCGGTAGTTTTACATTGCGGTAGAGTGCAAATTCCGGATTTAACCCGTCAGTTAATTTATCTTTATAATCAGGGGTTTAAAGATCAGGCATATTTTATTAAGCTAAAAGAAGAAATGATTCATCAAAGAAACAGCCAGGCACCGGCGTTCTTTGAGCAGGTTTTAAATAGCCTGGATGAATTAAATAGCTACGCAACAATAAAAGGTGTATTTCTAGGGGTTGAGACGCGTTTTTATCATTGCGAAATTCCGGACTTTTTTGAAATTGGCGCTATCCTTAAAAAATTTTGCAATTCTCAGATTTACTATTGGCATGACACCGGGCATGCCCAATTAATGGAAAATTTAGGGTTTGCTAAACATAAGGATTTTCTGGACCTTTACGGAAACAGCTTAATCGGAGTGCATTTGCATGATATCTTGGGTTGCCAGGATCATTTAGCGCCTTTGACCGGGAAATTTGATTTTGCGTTGCTTAAGCCGTATCTGAAACAGGATACCTTAAAGGTTATTGAAGCTCACTATCCGGCAACCGCGAAAGAATTGATTAAGAGCCGGGATTTTATATTCAAGCTTTACGATTAATGCGCGCGAATAATTTACGTAAACCGGTTGTCGCCGGGCAGTTTTATCCGGCGGACGCTTTAGAACTTAAGGCGATGATTTCTTCTTTTGCGGATAAACTCGCGCAAAAGAGTGATTGTTTCGGGTGTATTTTACCGCATGCCGGATATATCTATTCCGGGAAAGTCGCTGTGCGCACTGTCTCCGGAGTAAAGATTAAAGATACGGTGGTGCTTTTAGGGCCGAATCATACAGGGGCAGGTGCAACTTTTAGCATTATGCCGCAGGGGATCTGGCAGACTCCTTTAGGTGATCTGGAAATCAACCGTCAGCTGGCAGGTTTGTTCTTAGGTAAATCCAGGTATTTAGAAGCCGATAGCTTGGCACATTTAGACGAGCATTCATTGGAAGTAGAGTTGCCGATATTACAGTATTTTAGAAATGATTTTAAAATCGTTCCCATCGCAATTAAAACCGATGATCTCTCTGAGCTTAACGCAGTTAGCCAGGAGTTGGCCTCGGTAATTATTGAGAATGATTTTAGAGAATCAGTGATGTTTATTGCCAGCTCGGATTTGACGCATTATGAACCGCAGAAAGAAGCAGAAGTTAAAGATGCGTTAGCTATTCGTGCAATTCTGGAGCTAGATGAACAGAAGCTTAAGGCGGCAGTTGAAGAGTCAGAGATTTCAATGTGCGGTTTTGCTCCGATTGCAATTTTAATCAAGGTAGCGAAGCTACTTGGAGCAAAAAGGACAGAGCTAATTAAATATCAAACCAGCGGCGATGTCAGCGGCGATAAGAGCAGCGTTGTGGGCTATGCCGGAATCACAATCAATTAAATCATGGATGAGATAAAAAAGAAAGTTGACGAGAATTGGAAACAAAACGTAGAGAAAGAGAAACAGGAACCAAAGGCGCAGGGCGAATTTGTCCCTCCCGAACCAGATTTTAAATTTTTTATCACTACCTTGACTTTGCAGGCATCGATTGCCTTAGGGCATATGGCTAATCCGGCCACCGGTAAAACCGAGAAAGATCCTGTCCAGGCAAAGTTCCTTATCGATACTTTAGGTATGCTACAGGAGAAAACCAAGGGTAATCTAACTCCGGAAGAGATAGATCTTTTGGAGAACTTACTTTATGAATTAAGAGTAGCTTATCTGGCTAAAGGGGAGGAGCAGTCAAAATGATTGATAAAGAGTTGTTAGATATATTAGCTTGTCCTGCCTGTAAAGCGGATGTGGAGTTAATTAATAATAAAATTGTTTGTAAGAAGTGCGGGAAGAAATATCCTATACGCCAGGGAATCCCGGTAATGCTGATTGATGAAGCAGAATAGGCTAAACATTCTACTATGAGAAAAATATTAGTAATTCATGGCCCTAATTTAAATCTTTTGGGAACCCGGGAGCCGGGAATTTATGGCCGTATAACTTTGGCTAAGATTAATCAGATGCTTAAAAGCTCTGCCAAAAAAAGTAAGGCGAGTTTAGTGATTAAACAGTCTAATCATGAGGGGCAAATTGTAGATTTTATCGGCCGGGCGAAAACGAATAAATTTCAGGGTATTTTGATTAATCCGGCAGCCTATACTCATACGAGTGTGGCGGTGCGTGATGCCGTAGCCGCATGCGGATTGAGCGTTGTGGAAGTACATCTTTCCAATATTTATTCCCGCGAAGAGTTCAGGCATAAATCGCTAATTAGCCCGGTGGCCAGCGGGACAGTCTTAGGGTTTGGGGCGAAAAGCTACACTTTGGGGTTGGCGGCTTTGCTGGATTTAATCCCCGTAAAATGAACTCTCGCTTAAAAAGCATACATTCCGCGTTAAAACAGAGGGGCTTAGATGGCCTCTTGGTTAGTTTACCCGCAAATATTTCTTATCTGACTGAATCCCTGAGCCGGGATGCTTATCTGTTAGTCACTCTAAAAGAAAACATTTATTTTACGGATTCCCGGTACACTGAAGAGGCTAAAGCTTTTTTAAAAGACAATGCTTTGTTTAAAGAGTGCAACGGTTTTGTATTTAACCATATTGCGCAGGCCGTACTTGATCTGGGGCTAAGAAATTTGGGTTTTGAGGAGAGGTACCTGCCGTTTGCGGAGTTTGCCAAGATTAAAGAGTGTGCCGGAGGAAAATTAAATTTAATTCCAACCCATAGCATAATTGAAGACAAAAGACAGGTCAAGGATCTCCGGGAGATTATAAAACTGCGTAAAGCTACTCGGATTACGGCTCTGGCTTTAAGGCATATTCAGCATTTTCTTGTTCCCGGTGTTAAAGAAATAGAGATTGTGGCAGAGCTTGAACGTTTTATCCGGTATCAGGGGGCCAGGGCTTCTGCTTTTGATATCATTGTGGCTTCGGGGCCTAACTCCAGCCAGCCGCACCATCTTTCAGGCGAAAGAAAACTTAAAAGTAACGAACCTGTGTTAATTGACCTGGGTGTTGACTACCAGGGGTACAAATCTGACTTGACAAGGGTTTTGTTTTTGGGTAAAATAAACGTTCTTGTGCGTAAGGTTTACGAGATTGTTCTTAAAGCTCAGGAATTAGCGATCAAGAGAATCCGGCCTGGCGCTGAAATGGCTGAAATTGATAGAGTTGCACGGGAATACATAACGGCACAAGGCTATGGAGGATGTTTTACGCACAACCTGGGCCATGGTTTTGGTTTAGAGGTGCATGAAGCTCCGCATCTCTCCGGACGGGAAGCCAGCGCATTAAAGCCGGGGATGACTTTTACGGTGGAGCCGGGGATATATCTGCCGGGTAAATTTGGTATCAGAATTGAAGATATGGTTTTAATAACAACTAAAGGTTGCGAGGTGATCAGTGGCGCTGTCCATAAATGAAATTAAATCCGGAGTAACGATATTAGTAGAAAATGAAGTTTATATGTGCATTGATGCTCAGCATGTAAAACCCGGTAAGGGTGCGGCTTTTGTGCGGGCCAGGTTGCGTAATTTAAGGAATGACAATATTCAGGAAAAGACCTTTCGCGGTGAAGAAAAGATAGATGAGGCTTATATTGAAGAACGTAAGTTGCAATATCAATATGCTAGCGCCGGGATGTTCCATTTTATGGATACGGAGAATTTTGAAGAAATTGCTATAGCGGAAGGTATTATCGCGGATAAAGCGAAGCTTCTCAAAGACAACTTGGAGGTTATGGGGTATTTCTATAAAGGTGAAACTTTATTTGTTAATTTGCCTAATTTTATTGAATTTACTATTGTAGAAACCGAACCCGGGTTTAAAGGTGATTCATCTAAAAGTGGAAATAAGCCGGCTACCGTGGATACCGGAGCAAATATTCAAGTCCCTTTATTTATAAATGTGGGTGATAAGATTAAGGTAGATACGCGTACCGGCGGCACCTATGTTGAGAGAATAAACTAAGAGGAGATCTTAATGAATATTAAAGAAATTAAAGAGATGATTAACCTGATGAATGAAAACGGCCTTACGGAGCTGGAGGTAGAGAAAGATGATATGCGTATCCGGCTAAAAAAGACCGCCAATGGGGTTGAAGGTTTTGAAGCGCCAGCAGGTTACCCGTCGGGAGGTGTTGCCGCGGCCGGTGTAAAAGCGCAAACTGTCCAACAGCCGGAAGAGAAGATAATCATTAAGACAGTAGAGATTAAATCTCCGATGGTCGGGACTTTTTATCGTGCGCCTAATCCGGAAGCTCCTTCTTATGTTGAAGTTGGCCAGACCATTGAACCCGGACAGGTAATTTGTATTATTGAAGCGATGAAATTAATGAATGAAATAAAATCAGAGATCAGGGGTAAAATTTTGGAAATATTAGTCGATAATGCTGAACCGGTAGAGTTTGGCCAGTCATTATTTCTTATTGATCCGCTTTAAAAATTGGAGAGGTACTTTGCCTTGCAGGCAAAGTATTAATTCGCGCATTAACTTACTTACACTGCGTGTTCGTAAGTTAAGCGCTCATTAAAATGTTTTCTAAAATTCTCATTGCTAATCGAGGCGAAATCGCCTTAAGAATAATTCGTGCTTGCCATGAAATGGGTATTCGGACTGTGGCCGTATATTCTCAGGCCGACCGCAACAGCCTGCATGTACGTTTTGCTGATGAAGCAATTTGTATTGGCCAGGCATCCGCTACAAATAGTTATTTAAATATCCCCGCAATTATCAGTGCTGCTGAAATTACCGATGTTGAAGCTATCCATCCGGGCTACGGATTCCTGGCGGAAAACGCGCATTTTGCCGAAATATGTGAATCTTGTAAAATTATTTTTATTGGGCCGACTCCGGAGAATATGCGTTTGATGGGCGACAAGATGGCGGCGCGCACGACGATGCAAAAAGCCGGACTGCCGATTGTTCCGGGAAGCCGTTCGATTATTAAGAATAAAGAAGAGGCACTCAAGACCGCTAAATCAATCGGTTATCCGGTAATTATTAAGGCGGCTGCTGGCGGTGGCGGAAAAGGAATGCGGATCTGCCATAATGATTTAACTTTGGTCTCCAGCCTTTTAACTGCCCAGACGGAAGCTGAAGCAAATTTTGGCAATTCCAGCGTTTACATTGAAAAATATATTGAACGGCCGCGGCATATTGAAGTGCAGATTATCGCGGATCGCTCCGGGCATATCGTTCAACTTGGGGAACGAGATTGTAGCATTCAGCGCAGGCATCAGAAGCTGCTGGAAGAATCACCTTCTCCGGTGATTGACAGTAAAATGCGCCGTAAATTAGGGGAAATGGTTCTAAAAGGAATGAAATCCATTAATTATCTTAGTTGCGGTACGATTGAATTCTTATTGGATGAAAAAACCGGTAATTTTTATTTTATGGAGATGAATACCCGAATTCAGGTTGAGCATCCGGTTACGGAGATGGTTACGGGTATCGACTTGATTAAGGAGCAGATTCGGGTGGCCGCTGGAGAAAAACTCAAGTTTAGCCAGGATAATGTGCAGCTTAGGGGGGCGGCAATTGAATGCCGGATCAATGCGGAAGATCCGGATAATAATTTTATGCCTTCTCCCGGAAAGATTGAATCATTAATTCTTCCCGGGGGCCCGAATGTGCGTGTGGATACGCATATTTACGCCGGATACGAGGTGCCTGCTTATTACGATTCATTGGTGGCTAAACTGATTGTGCATGGAAATAACCGTCAGGAGGCGATTAAGACTATGCGCCGGGCCTTAAGTGAATTTTACATCGCTCCGATTAAAACGACGATACCTTTTCATCTTAAATTAATGGATAACCCGTTGTTTAAAAAGGGTGATATCTCTACGCATTTTGTGCAGGACCTTCTGGCGAATGAAAGTAAGGGGGAATAAATGAATCGTGATGAATCCCGTAATGAATTAGGAGTTTTAAGAATACATAAAAATGTTATTTCATCGATAGCTTCGATTGCGGCTATAGAAATTGAAGGGGTTAAAAGAGTAGGCCGGGATTTAAAAAGCGGTTTACTGGAATTATTGGAAAATAAATTTTTTTCGGCAATCAAAGTAGAGATTACTAAGAATGAAGAGGTAAAGGTCCAGATTCCTTTGATTATCAAATATGGCTATAATATTCCGGAAATCGCTAATCGTGTCCAGGAGAATGTACGCCTGGCATTAGAGAAGATGAGCAATCTTTCAATTAAAGAAATTAACGTAAATGTGCAGGGCATAGAAAGGGGCTAAGCAATGAAATTTTTTACCGTCTTAGGGATTGTATTTTACGCGGTGATGATTATGGTAATTGGTTTAGCGTTGATTGTGTTTGCCTTAAATTTGCTTTTACCCGTAGATATTAATAATTTACTTATTTTCGCTCAGAGTAGCCATAATTCCAGGGTAGTTATCGGGCTTTCTGGAGCGCTTTTAATTTTAATCAGTTTTTCTTTTGCTCAGATTATCCTGGGTAAATTTCAGAGAGAAAAAACAATCGCTTTTGCTACCTCCAGCGGGCAGGTGACGATTTCGCTTTCCGCGGTAGAGGACCTTATTCGCCGGCTGGCAGGAATAATTCCGGAAGTCAAAGAGTTAAGGCCTAATGTCGTGGCGAATAAAAAAGGCATTATTGTTGAAATGCGCGTGGTTTTACGTTCTGAGGCAAATATCCCGGAGTTGACCAGCCGCCTTCAAGATATAACTAAGTCTAAAATTCAAGAAGTTTTAGGTGTTGATGAACAGATTATTATCAGGATTCATGTCGCTAAAATTGCTCATGATGAAAAAGATAGCCGCAGAAAGAAAGATTTTGAAAAAGAAGACCGTTCAACAATACCTTTTAGCGGCTATGGGAGAGTTTAAGGCGCCACCCCGCGCCTATTTGAGTTGCGCGGGTGTTCGCCGCGTGGCGAAGTTTTACGAATAATATATTATTACGCAAGGAGGAATAAAGGATGGCAAGGATTGGTATTTTAACAGGTGGCGGTGATTGTCCGGGATTGAATCCGGTTATTCGAGCAGTGGTACGCAAAGCTTTATTGGCAGGTTATGAAGTTGTCGGCATTAAAAATGGCTGGAAGGGGTTAGTGGAGAATGACACCATGCCTTTAAATATTGATACGGTTTCAGGTATCTTGCCTAAAGGCGGAACTATTTTAGGTACGAGCCGGACTAATCCGTATAAAAAGGAAGGCGACTTACAAAAGGTTAAAGATAATTTTAAGAAGATAGGTTTAGATGCCCTGGTGGCGGTGGGCGGGGAAGACACTTTGGGGGTTGCTTCGAAATTAGTTAAAGAAAGTTTGAATATCGTGGGGGTTCCCAAAACCATTGATAATGATTTGTCTTCTACGGATTATACTTTTGGTTTTGACACTGCTTTAAGTGTGGCCATGGAGTGTATCGATCGTTTGCATACAACCGCGGAAAGCCATCATCGGATTATTGTAGCCGAAGTTATGGGCAGGCATGCCGGCTGGATTGCGATTGAGGCCGGTATCGCCGGTGGAGCGGATATGATTTTGATTCCTGAAATTCCCATTGATCTGGATGAAGTCTGCGAAGTGATCAAAAAAAGGCACCAAAGAGGTAAGACCTTTAGTATTATTGTGGTTTCCGAGGGTGCACAGTTTAAGGATGGTAGCATGGTTACTCAAGAGCAGAAATTAGATGCTTTCGGCCATGTCCGGCTCGGAGGCATAGGCGAGGATTTGGCTGCGCAAATTGAAAAAAGAACCGGTTTTGAAACCCGGGTTAGTGTTTTGGGACACATCCAAAGAGGCGGTTCACCCACCGCTTTTGACCGCGTATTAGGTACGCGCTTCGGAGTAAAAGCCGTAGAGTTGATTATGGATAAGAAATTTGGGAAAATGGTTGCTTTAGCGGGGACTAAGATCATTGATGTACCTTTAGAGGATGCAGTGAAGGCTTTGAAAACGGTGGATATGGAACTTTACAATATTGCCAAAGTATTTTTTGGATAACTTTTGGAGAGATAATGCGCGAAAAAATAAAAGATATACTTTTAGAAAGTATACAGGTTAAAGAAGAGATTCTGCGCAATCAGATTGGCCAGATCGTTGAGATTGCGCAGCTGATGATTGATTGCCTGAAAAAAGACGGTAAAGTAATTGTTTTTGGCAACGGAGGTTCAGCTAGCGATAGCCAGCATATTGCCGCCGAGTTGGTCGGCCGCTTTAAGAAGGATCGTTCGGCATTAGCCGGTATTGCTTTAACCACGAATACCTCAATACTTACCTCTTTGGCTAATGACTACGGTTATGATGTGGTTTTTTCCCGGCAGGTGGAGGCTTTGGGCAAGAAGAATGATGTAGTGCTGGGGATATCGACCAGCGGAAAAGCAAAGAATGTAGCTTTAGGGATTAAGCAGGCCAAAAAGATGGGGATTAAAACTGTAGCTTTAAGCGGCGGAGACGGAGGGGATATTGTAAAACTCGCTGATGTATCTTTGGTTGTTCCATCCAAAATAACCGCCAGGATTCAGGAAGCGCACATTACTATCGCCCACATAATATGCGAAATGATCGAGCAGGAGCTTTGCCAGGAACAAAAATAATTTCACTTCCCAGCCTTAAACGCATAATTAAGCGCCTTAAGCAGAATGGCAAGCGGATAGTCTTTACTAACGGCTGTTTTGATATTTTGCATTATGGCCACGTTAAATACCTCCAAGATGCCCGCAGTAAAGGAGATTATCTGGTGGTGGCTGTGAATAGCGATTCTTCCATTAAACAGATTAAGGCTAAAAATCGTCCGGTAATCGGACAAAGTGACCGTTTAAAAACCGTAGCCGCATTGTCGAGTGTGGATTCTGTGGTTTTATTTAATGCGGATAATCCGCTGGGTTTAATTAAAGCGCTTAAGCCGGATATCCTGATTAAAGGTGCGGATTGGAGCAAACAAAAAATAATTGGCGCAGATTTTGTTAAGAGTTATGGCGGAAAGGTTCTTACCGTTAATTTAGTTAAGGGCCGCTCAACTAGTGCACTCATTGAAAAAATCGTCAGGGATTTCTCAAAAGAATAATAACGGCCGGATAATTGATGCTAATTTAAATCGGGTTAAGGAAGGATTACGTGTTTGCGAAGAAATTACCCGGTTTATTCTGGATAACCATAAATTTACGGCACAGCTTAAGCAGGCCAGGCATAAAATAGATGCACTGGCAGGCAAAATTTATGTTTCGGAGAAATTGTTCAGTCAGCGTAGAGTAGGGGCCGATGTAGGCAGGCTTAATTCTTGCGGAGAATTAAAGCGCAGTAATTGCCGGGATATTTTTTGGGCCAATATTCAGAGAGTTAAAGAATCTTTACGCGTGCTGGAAGAATTTAGTAAGTTGCTAGATGTTCAAGTGGCCTTAGGTTTTAAACAACTTAGATATAAAGTTTATGAAATTGAGAAAGAGTCTTTTAAAAAAATCTCAGCTTTACCTGATTCTCGATAGGCCGGGTTTTAGCAGATTTTCTTTGAAAAAAATAAGTTGTTTAGTTTCCGGTAAAGAAATCGGGTTGATTCAGCTTAGGGATAAGCTCAGCGCTAAAGCGGATGTATTAAAGTTTGCGATTAAGCTCGCAAAACAGCTAGCTTTAACTAAAACGCTCTTGATTATTAATGATTATGTGGATCTGGCGGTTGCCTGTGGCGCTGACGGTGTGCATTTGGGGCAGGACGATTTATCATTAAAGCAGGCCAGAAAGATATTAGGCAAAAATAAGATTATCGGCCTTTCCTGCCATAGTCTGCGTCAGGCATTGAAAGCGCAAGAAGAGGGAGCGGATTATATCGGTATCGGCCCGATATATGCGACGGCGACTAAGCCTGAATATAAACCGATCGGTTTGGAAGTTCTCGGGAAGCTAAAGAATACAATAAAAATTCCTTATTTTGCTATCGGAGATATTCATGCAGGCAATATTAAGGAAATTATTACTGCCGGAGCCAGGCGGGTTGCGGTTTGCCGGGCAATTTTAAAAACTCGTCATCCTGAACAGGCAGTTAAACGGCTCTATAGGTCTTTAACCTAAAATTACTGAAGGACAAAAAATATGACACAGCTGGAATATGCTAAGAAAAATATTATTACTCCGCTTATGCGTAAGGTCGCGCATTTAGAGGCTGTCCAGCCTAGAGCGCTTATGCGTTTACTCCGCCTGGGACAGGCAGTTATACCCTTAAATATAAATCATAAAATAAAGAAGCCTTGTGCTGTAGGCAGCGGTTTGTCGACTAAGGTTAATGCGAATATCGGTACCTCCACGGATGAATCCCGGATTGCTGATGAGATTCAGAAGCTTAAAATAGCGATAAAGCATGGCGCGGATGCGCTGATGGATTTAAGTGTCGGAGGCAATCTTACCAAGGTAAGAAGAGAAGTTTTAAAACATTCAACTGTGCCGGTAGGTACGGTTCCGGTTTATGAGGCAGCCGTCAGAGCACAGGAAAGAAATAAAAATTTTCTTAAATTTAGCGCTCAAGATATTCTGGAAGTATTAAATGATCAGGCTAAACAGGGCGTAGATTTCTTTACTATACATAGCGGAGTAACGCAAAGCAGTTTAAAGGTGCTCAGGGCGCATCAGCGGCTGATGGGGGTGGTTTCGCGTGGCGGAGCGATTATGGCTAGCTGGATAAAATATCACAAACAAGAAAATCCTTTTTATTCACATTTTGACCAAATCCTGGATATTGCTAATAAATATGATGTAACCTTAAGTTTAGGTGACGGGTTAAGGCCGGGTTCAATCTTAGATGCTACGGACAAAGCGCAGATAGCGGAATTAAAAATTCTCGGTAGTTTGGCTAAGCGTGCCAGGGCACAAGGTGTGCAGGTAATGATTGAAGGGCCCGGACACGTTCCTCTGGATCAAATAGAAAAAAATATTGCTTTAGAGAAAAAATATTGCTCAGGGGCGCCTTTTTATGTGTTAGGCCCCTTAGTTACCGATGTGGCGCCTGGTTATGATCATATTACTTCGGCTATCGGAGGCGCAATTGCTGCTAGTGTCGGCGCGGATTTTCTTTGTTATGTAACTCCTGCTGAGCATCTGCGTCATCCGACAGCCAGCGATGTGCGGGAGGGGGTAATTGCCTGCCGGATTGCCGCACATGCCGGTGATTTAGTTAAGCGTCGAAAAATAGCTATCCGGTGGGATAAAAGTATTTCTATAGCTCGTCAGGCGCGGGACTGGAAAAAACAAATTAAGCTATCCATTGATCCGGATAAAGCCAGGGATTATCGATTAAGCAGTAAGCCCAAGCTTTCTAGTGTGTGTACGATGTGCGGGAAATATTGTTCGATCAAGTTAATGGAAGATTGTAAGAAAAGATAGGATTTGTAATTTGCGGCACCTTGCGCTGAGAGGATTTGCGCAAGTGCCGCGTTTGAAATTTTGCGCACCCAACGCTAAGAAGAATTGCGTTGGTGCGCAATACGTATTGCGGGTGTAATTCAGTGGTAGAATGGCAGCTTCCCAAGCTGCACATGGCGGTTCGATTCCGCTCACCCGCTTATGAAATTAGCAGGTTATCTGCCTGTAGACAGGTAGATAGAATGTGGGGTTAATGAAAAACATAATTTTGATTTTAGTAGCTATTGGTATAACTGGCTGTACGACTGTTCCTCCATATACAGGGCCGAGTTTACCTGCTTCGGCTCAAGGTTTTGCCGGAGTGCGTCATCGCGTGGAAGCAGGCCAAACACTCTGGAGGATCTCCAAGATTTATGCTGTGGATATCGATGATATTCTTCGTCTTAATCATATCTCTGAAGATGCGGTGATTGAAATAGGCCAGGTGCTTTTAATTCCTACTAATTTAAGGCCGCAGAATATCCCGATGAAATCCAGCGCAGCTGGCGCAGCTGGCGCAGTTAACGGAGATGATTTTATCTGGCCGCTAAGGGGTAGGGTAATTACCGGTTTTGGTTCAACCTATCGCAATTTAATTAATAAGGGTATTAATATTCAAGCCTCCGCAGGTTCAGATATACTGGCTACCCGCAGTGGAAGGGTAGTTTTTTATGCCAGTAGTTTTGGTAATTATGGCAAGACTATAATTATTGACCATGGAGATGGGTTGCGTAGTATTTATTCCAGAATTTCAGAGATTTTTGTGCAACCGGGAGAAAGTGTGCAAAGGGGCGCGTTGATTGGCCGGGTGGGTAATAGTTCCAGAGATAAAAATAACTATCTTCATTTTGAGATTCGTAAAAACGCTTTGCCGCAGAATCCATTATTTTATCTATCATGATTAAAGATAAATTTTTTGACCGTAAAAATTATATCCAGATATTAGAAAAACGGGTAAGCAGCCTTAAGGAAGGCTATCGGCAGAATATTGCGATTATCGGCGATGAAAATGTCGGTAAAACCAGTATCATCTCTAAGTTTTTGGCCAATTTTTATGACCCCCGGATTATTACTGTATATTTAGAGGTACGTCCCGAGCCGCTTGAGGGGTTTGCGAGAAGATTTATCGGAGTGTTACTGTATAATTTTCTTGTAAATAGCGGGTTACCCTTAAAGGAGGACCTGGATTATTTAGTTGATAAATCCTCCCGGTATATTCCCAAAACTTGCGCAAGAATAAATTTTATACTTAATGAGCTTTCCCGGAGGAAGAAAATAAATATCGTCACCGAGCTTTTTAACCTTTCGGAGTTGATTAATCAGGAAACCGGCAAATTTACGGTTTTGTTTCTGGATGAATTTCATAATCTGGAGGATATCGGGGTAAAAAATTTATATCGGGAGTGGAGTAAGCTGCTGATTGTGCAGAAAAATACGCTTTATTGTCTGGCTTCTTCCAGGATGTTTAAAACCCGGGTAATTCTTTCTAAACAACTTTCTTTATTATTCGGAAATTTCGAGATTATTACTATTGAGCCATTTGATATTCACACCAGCGGCCGTTATCTGGATCAACACGTTTCTGCCCTAAAGTTAAATTCGCAATTAAAAGATTTTGTTATTAATTTTACCGGCGGTTACCCGTTGTATTTGGAGTTAATTGCCGATGCCTTATCCAAGACGCCGGAGGTGGGCCGGGTTGAGGTTAATTTAGCGGATACCCTTGAGGATCTGCTGTTTAATACTTCCGGGATCCTTAATCAGAGATTTTCTAATTATATTAAACGTTTTCTGGATGTCGGTGCCAGTAATGATTATATCTCTATATTTTATTTGATTGCCTCCGGGCGTAATCGTATTAAAGACATCGGGCATATTTTGCATAAGCAAAAAAAAGATTTAGCAACCAGGATTAATCATCTTCTTGAGCTGGATGCGATTACGCGCAGCGGTGATTTTCTTAAAGTTAGCGACCGCTTGTTTGCTTATTGGATGCGTTTTGTTTATCAGGAAAAGATGCGTTCACTGTCATTCGACGCTAAGAATCAAAAAGAAAAGTTCCGGGATAATATTCAAGAGCTTATCCAGGAGTTTGCCAAACAATCGATTAAACCATTGGCTAATCGTGTCGGGGAATTATTGCAGCTGTTTGAGGATGACCTTGTGCAGCTTGAACGTAAAAAGATCCGGCTGCATCATTTCCGCGAGATAAAGCCGTTGGTTTTCGGCCAGCGATTTTTAAAAGATGGTTTGTTAGGCCGCTCAAGCGATGCATTGTGGATTATGGCGATTAATTCTGACGCGCTTACTGAGCAGGATATTACGGAATTCGCCAAAGAATGCAAAAGATACCATCATAAATCGCAGCGTAAGATTATGGTTACTTTAAAAGAAGTCGAACCGAATGCCAGGCTAAGAGCCCTGGAAGAGAAAATCTGGACCTGGGATTTAAACAGCTTAAACCAGATGCTCGATTTATTTTCTAAACCACGGGTAATTGCATGAGCGATAATGCTTTGGATCAGGAAAACAGCATAAGAATTGGCGTGATTTCAGATACGCATATTCCGGATCGGGGTGAACATGTGCCGAGAATAGTTTTGGATGCTTTTAAGCAGGTAGATTTAATTATCCATGCCGGGGATCTAGTAAGTTTAGGGGTAATTGAGGAATTAAAGAGTGTCTGCTCCAAAGTTGTGGTGGTGGCCGGAAATATGGATCAGGAGGCGGTAAGAAAGAAATATCCGGTAAAGCAGGTTTTAGAGATTTTTGGACACAGGATAGGCCTTTTGCATGGAGCTGGGCCGGCATTAAATCTTCCGGAACTGCTTAAAGATACTTTCAGGGAAGATGATTGTGATCTGATTATATTTGGCCATTCGCACAAACCGATGAACGAAAAAATAGGTGCGGTATTATTTTTTAACCCCGGAAGCGCCACGGATCTTACCGCTGCGTATAATTCTTACGGGATAATTGAATTAAAGAAAAGGCCGGCCAATTCTAGTCTGGCGTATAACAGCTGCAGTGAGATTGAAGCTAAGGTAATAAAAATTTAAAATGGATAAACTTTGGGCTCCCTGGAGGATTGGTTACGTCAGTAGTAAGATTAAGAGTAAGGGGTGTATCTTTTGCTCGGCTAAAACAGCTAAAACTAAAGATTACGTCATTTTTAAAACACGATTTTCTATCGTTATGCTAAATATCTATCCTTATAATAATGGCCATATACTTATCGCGCCTTTAAGGCATATCCGCGATATATCTTTAATGCAAGATAGCGAAATCTTAGATTTGTTTAAATGTTTAAATAAAGTTAAGAGTTTGCTGCATAAGGTGCTTAAGCCTCAGGGTTATAATATCGGGTTTAACCTGACGCGTGTTGCCGGGGCGGGTATTGTTGGGCATCTGCATTTGCATATTGTACCCCGCTGGGTAGGAGATACTAATTTTATGCCTGTAGTTTTTGGAACTAAGATTATATCGCAGTCTTTGGATCAGTTAGCTAAAAAATTAAAAGATGCCAATAAATAAGATTAAAGTGTTTGAAGATAACTTTCTTGCTCCTTATGCGATGAGAAGTTGCGATTCCCGCGGCCGGGTGCATCCGGAAGAAGAGCATGCCTATCGGTCTTGTTATCAGCGTGACCGGGACCGGATTATTCACTCGGCAGCTTTCAGAAGGTTAGAGTATAAAACCCAGGTTTTTGTAAATCACGAAGGTGATTATTATCGTACCCGATTAACACATAGTATCGAGGTCTCTCAGATTGCCCGGACCATCGCCTGCGCTTTAAGTCTAAATATGGATTTAACGGAAGCCATTGCTTTGGCTCATGATTTAGGGCATACACCTTTTGGCCACTCCGGAGAAGAGGTGCTCGACGAATTAATGGCTAAATCCGGGGGGTTTAATCATAACCTCCAGGGTTTAAGGGTAGTAGATTTTCTGGAGGAGCGTTATCCGGAATTTCCGGGTTTGAATTTAAGTTGGGAGGTCCGGGAAGGGATTGTGAAACATTCTTCGGTCTTTGATATTGCGGTGGCGATTAAAGAATTCTACCCTAAGAAGATGCCCACACTTGAGACGCAATTAGTCGATGTGGCAGATGAGATTGCTTATGATAACCATGACTTAGATGATGGGCTTACTTCCGGCTTGATTAAAGAAGCGGATTTGGAGAATCTGGAGATTTGGCAAAAAATAAATCGCCGGATCAATCAGAAATATGCTAAAATTAATGGCAATACACGTAAGTATTTGATTATCCGCGGCTTAATTGATTTACAGGTTACGGATCTGATTGCGCATACGCAATCAGAAATTTCCCGGCGTAAGTTAAAAAAATATACAGATGTTGGGAAGATTGATTGTAAAATAGTAGATTTTAGTAATCAGGTTAAGCAATTAAGAAAGCCGCTTAGGCAGTTTCTCATGCAGAAACTTTACCATCATTACCGGGTGGTACGCATGAGTACAAAGGCTAAGCGTTTTATTCGGGAATTATTTTGTGAATACCTCAAACGCCCCGCACAGATGCCCTTTGAGATACAGCGCAGGATTCCTCAGGAGGGAGTAAGGCGGGTAGTTTGTGATTATATCGCCGGTATGACTGACCGGTATGCCCTAGATGAGTATAAAAAATTATTCAACCCCTACGAAAAAGTATAGATTTTTGATTTCCGCGGTGCATAGTATTTACCGCTTGCTTAACTCTACCTATGAGGTTAATGAGTTAATCTGCCGCATGGGCCGCTTATTCTGCCAATTTTTTAATGCCCAGTATTGCTTAATTGTTTTATTGGATCCCAGTAAAAAATATTCGATTATTAAATGTACGATTAGCGATAATCGGAAGCTGGTAGTTTATAAAAAGACCAAGATTACCGGTAAAGTCGAAGAGAAAATTATCAAATGTTCCACGACTGTCAGAAAAGGCAATCTTTTAGGTGTTCCTTTTATCTCTGAAGATTTGATGGGTTTTACGATTATTAAGCGTACTAAGTCTAAGCGGTCGTTTGATTTGTTTGACCAGGAAATGCTCATGACCATGGCGGAACAGGCAGTAACCGGGATTAAGAACATGCAGCTTTACGAAGAGCAGCAGCGCATAGTTCTGGGCAGCATTAAATCTCTGGTTACATTTTTGAATACCCAGGTTTCCAGGGAGTATACTCATTCACCGCATTTTAGCAGGTTGGTTTGCGCATTGGGTACTGAAATTCACTTAAATGAGAAGCAGTTACAAAGCCTTAAATATGCCAGCCTCTTACATGATGCCGGTAAAGCGGATATTCCGGTTGAGATTTTAACCAAGACCACTAAGCTTACCGAACAAGAGTATGATATTATTAAAAAGCATCCCGCTAAAGGGGCCCAGATTTTAAGGCCTTTACAAATTTTACGCCCGGCTATTCCGATTATTATGTATCATCATGAGAAATATAACGGTACGGGTTATCCTTCGCAACTTAAAGGCGGACAGATTCCTCTGGGCGCTCGGATTATGTCGGTGGCCGATGCTTTTGAGGCAATGGTTTATGGCCGGCCGTATCGGCAAAGAATGGATATTCCTTCTGCGATAAAAGAAGTAAAAAGAAAGAGCGGCACGCAATTTGATCCGAAAGTAGTTGAGGCTTTCTTAAGGGTAATTAAAAAGTTTAATAAAAAAGTTTATTTAGAACAGGGTGGTATTAAGGGGTAATATTCGTTTATGGCAGAAAAGCAGGATTATTCACAATCTGAACTTTTTTCGCCGGGTGATAATAGCGGGCAATATAAGCCGCGCAGCCGTAAAAATCCGTTTTTTTTGCGGATTCGCGGTTATGAAAAAGTTATGCTTTTAATTATGGGCCTGGTTTTAACGAGTATTATTTCTTTTTCTTTGGGTGTCGAAAGAGGAAAGCGTGTTGCCGGGGATACAAAAAGCGTTACTGCTCAGCCGGGTTATACGATTCAGGTTGCAACTTTTAGAAATAAGCAACTGGCTTTACGAGAAGTTCAGCTGCTGTTAAAAGAAGGATTAACTCCGATGGCGTTTGCTAAAGGGGGTTATATTATTTTGTGCGTAGGCAAATTTTCTAATCAAGAGAGCGCGCAACCTTTGCTGATTCAATTGCAGAGAGCCTACGCGGGTTGCCGCATAAGGAGGCTATAAACATGTCAATACATCCGTCATTAACTATTTCGGAGAAGGACAAAAAGGTGCGTTCAGTATTAAAACGTATTGAGCGCATCAGGCAGATGCAGGAAAAAGGCGATTGGAAACAAGGGGACGGCGTTTATGGTTTACCCAAGATCAAGAGCCTAAGGATTAAGATTAAAAAAGAAAAGGTTGAGAAGGCTGCCACGGCTACAGAAGCGGGTGCGGCACCGGCAGCTGCCGGAGCAAAGGATGCTAAAGCGGCTACTTCTAAGGCTGCTCCCAAGGCTGCTCCCAAGGCTGCGGCTAAGGCTGCTCCCAAGGCTTAAATCGAAGTAAGGTTAAATTAAATGTTGCGAAGACTTAAAATTAAGAGTGCGGTTATTTTTTTTATATTGGCTACAAGCATTGCATTCGCGGATACTTTCGGTGTTTTTACCGGCCAGATTAATGCTAACGGTATAAATGTCCGCGTGGACTCTACGGTAGGTGCAGAGGTTATCTGCACTTTGGCTAAAGGTGAATTAGTCGAAGTTGTTTGGGAAGCTTATGATTGGTATAAGATCCGTCTGCCTAAAGAAGCGCCGGCTTATATAAAAAAGAATCTTCTTGAATGCAACAATGTTAATGCTGATTTTGCTTCTTCATCAGGCAAGTGCCTTAGCGCCAAGGTAATTAAGGACAAGGTAAATATTCGGCTCAGGCCGGCTGAATCGGCGTGGATTTTGGGGAAAGTTGATAAAGCTACGGTGGTTAATATTATCTCCGATGAAGAAAGTTGGTATAAAATTTATCCTGTTTATCAGAGTTATGGTTGGGTGAACAAAAAATTTGTGAATAAAGAGGTGGTTTTACTCCAGAAACAGGACGTTCCGCTTAAGGTTCTCGATACCGTTAAATCAAATGATCAGTTGTCCGTTGAAGGTAAGGTTAGCCCCTACGGGATAGTTCTTTGGCGCAAGGCCACGCATAAGCTGATCACTTCCGAAAACAAAATTTATTTTCTTAAAGGCGAGCGTAAAAGTTTAGACAGCCTTAATTACCGCCAAGTTAAGATTACCGGAAGATTGATCAATCCGCCGGTAAGTAAATATCCGATTATTCAGATTGATACGATCGAGGCATTAAATTGAATCTTTTGAATTTAGTTATTTCTTTTGCCGTGTCTTTTGCGCTTTTATTGATTGCGATGACGGTGCATGAATTTGCGCACGGCTTAGTGGCTTATAAACTGGGAGATTCTACGGCAAGATTAAGCGGCCGGTTAACCTTAAACCCGTTGGCGCACATCGACCCTTTTTGGACGGTCCTTTTACCCCTGGTGCTTTTTTTATCTACCGCCGGGCATTTTGTTTTTGGAGCGGCTAAGCCTGTTCCGGTAAATTATTGGAGCTTAAAGAACCCTAAAAGGGATATGATTTGGATTGGCCTGGCGGGCCCGGCGGCTAATTTTATTCTGGCTTTTATTATCGCTGGAATATTAAGATTTATTCCTGCGCAGGGCGTCAGCGCGTATTTATTTTTTAATCTGCTTACGATTAATGTTGTTTTAGCCGTATTTAATCTTATACCTATTCCGCCGTTAGATGGTTCAAAAATTTTAATCGGCCTTTTACCGGCGCAGTTGTCAGAGGGGTATGCCCAGCTTGAGCGGTATGGTTTTATTATTCTTTTTATATTTATTTGGCTGGGAATATTTGACCGCTTGCTTTGGCCGCTGGTGGGTGCGGTAATTAGAATGATGGGGGTAGGGTTTTAATATGCATAAACAAAGGGTTAATCTCGGCAAGCGGACATACCAAATTATTATCGGGCCGGGTATGCTTTATCAACTTGGCGCATATCTAAGAAAATTGGATATAGGAACAGATGCTTTTATTATTACCAATGCTTTTTTGAAAAATAAATATGGAGTAAAATTGTCGGAAGTTTTATCCAGGGCCGGATTTAATTGCCATTTTAAGTTGGTTGCCGATAGCGAAAAAAGTAAATCTATAGAAACAGCCGGTTTAGTGATTAAGGAGTTGGCTAAATTTGACCAAAAGAAAAAGGTTTTTATTATTGCTTTTGGTGGAGGAGTGGTTGGAGATCTGGCAGGATTTGTGGCTTCGGTTTATAAGCGGGGTATTAGCTATGTACAGATTCCTACGACTTTACTGGCGCAGGTGGATTCAGCGATTGGTGGTAAAACTGCCGTTGACCTGGATTTAGGCAAGAATTTAGTGGGAGCATTTTATCAGCCCAGGTTGGTTTTTAGCGAGATAAATTTTTTAAAAAGCCTGGATAGACTGCAAATTCGCTGCGGGATGGCTGAGGTGATCAAATATGCAATAATCAAGGATCAAAAGCTTTTTAGTTTTCTAGAAAATAACCATCTAAAAATAATGCGGCGGAATCCGGTTACTCTGGAGGCAATCGTGAATGCCTGTAGCCGGATTAAGGCAGGTATAGTTGCTCAGGATGAAAAAGAAACAACTGGCTTAAGGAATATTCTAAATTTCGGGCATACGATTGGCCACGCTATTGAGGCTGCCGGTGGGTATAAAAGTTATAATCATGGTCAGGCAGTTAGCTTAGGCATGGGGGCGGCTGTAGATTTAAGTAAAAGGTTAGGATTAATTGATGCAAAGTTAGCGTTACGGATTAGGAATTTAATTAAGCTTTACGGTCTGCCGATGAAGATAAAGGGCGTAGCGGTAACTAAAATTATCCGTGCGCATTATCATGATAAAAAGTTTTCGGGTAAGGAAAATAAATTTGTGCTTATCGGCGGTATTGGTAAGCCGATAATCCTGCGGAATATTAAATTAGACTTAATTAAAGAAGTAATTTGCGGGTTAATTTAGAGTTATCTGCGCGTGGTAAGCGTAATTGTTTGGCCGGCATTATTTAGCTCTACAGTAGTGGCAGTAATCAAACCTACCTTGGCTCCGTCAACATAATCATTCTCTCTGGCAATCTGGTTATTGACTAATGCGTAGCCGTCATTATCAGAGAAAAATATTCCGTTTAAAACAAAGTTTGTTTCTGCGGGCTTTTTTTCTTCTATTGGTTGGCTCGGTAAAACAGGTAGCGGGGGTGGATTTGTAATTTGTATAACCGGCAAAGTATTCTCGTTTGGAGTTTGAATAGTTTGAATTTTATGGACCTGTGTTTTATGCCGTAGCAGGATAAATATAAAGTTGCCCAGCAGCAACCCAGCCAATAAAATTAAGACATAGAGCAAAAACGGCTTAGCACCGGAAGGCTTATCGGATAAAGGGCCATCTTTGGCGGAATTTTTTTGGAGGTGTTCTTCGGTTTTTTTTAATGCTTCATTAATAATGCTCATGCGTTTTTACTCACCGAGTAACTGTCCAGTTCTTCAATGCATCTTTTGATAATACCAGAATCTATATGATTAGTTTCACTGACAAATCCCGCTAATAGCGCCCGGTCGCAAATCATATTAATTAATCTCGGCGTACCGCCGGAAAAACGGCTGATCAAATCAACAGCTTCATCATTGAATTCAACCTGGTCTTCTGCCCCGCGGTTTTCTAATCCGCACTCTGCCTTAGCAATCTTCAAGCGGTAACCGATATAGTTTTTAATTTCATCGTTGTCTAGCGGCGTAATGTGATATCTGACCATAATTCTTTGCCGCAGCTGTCTTAAATCATATAAATTAAGCCGGGCATTTAATTCCGGTTGTCCGACTAAAATTACCTGCAAGAGTTTATCTTTTTCGGTTTCTAAGTTGGAAAGCAGCCGGATCTGTTCAAGTAAATTGGGTTTTAAATTCTGGGCTTCATCAATAATCAGCACGAGATTGTTTCCGGAGTTGGATTCGCGCAGAAGAAAATTATTTAATTCTAAAACCATGCCTAATTTCGTTTTATTCTTAGGGTTAATCCCGAAATCATTAATGATTGATTCCAGTAATTGAATTTCAGAAAAAGTGGGATTTAGAATAAAAGCGGTTTTTACGTTTTTGCCGACTTGATTCAAAAAGAAACGGCAAATCGTGGTTTTACCGGTACCGATTTCTCCGGTTAAAACAATAATTCCTTTTCTTTGAGAGACCCCATAAAGCAGATGGGAAAGGGCCTCTTTATGTTTCTTGCTGGAAAAGAAGAAAGTCGGGTCACTGGTAACGTTGAATGGGCGTTCTTTTAGCCTGTAGTATTTACAGTACATTTGTTTACCTCATTTATGGCTTTGGCAAGCGGAAGCCAAACCATCATCCTGTGATGATTATAGCAAAAGCGTGAAGTTTGTAAAGCATTGACATATTTGAAAATGTGTGTTATATTTTTTTCATGGTGTTATTGCAAAAACAAAAAGAAAATCGCAGTACTCCCCGGTTAAATTTTCATTCCCGGATTCGTTATCAGTTCAGGGGTAAACCGGATTTTGACAGCGGTATTAGTAAAGATATAAGCTGCGGTGGTTTAAGGCTTACCAATGAGCAGTTCATTCCTACTTCGACTTTGTTAATGCTTGAAATTAATGTTTTAAATCGAGTATTAAGGCCGATTGGCAAGGTAGCCTGGTCAATGCCGTTGGCGCATTCTAATCGTAGTCAAACTGGGATAGAGTTTGTAGAGTTTATTGGTCTAGAGCAGGATTACCTCAAAGATTTCATAGACATGCAGATTAAGTCAGTTTAAACCTAAGGAAAGGAAAATTTCATGGCAGCAGAAGCAGTTAAGGTAAGCGAGGCAGAAGTTAAGCCCAAAGTTGAAAAACAGACCAATTGTTTGGCTTGTAACAAGCTGATTAAGAAATTAAAACGTTATTATCGTGATGGTAAGTTCTATTGCAGCAAAAGATGCTGGCGTACATTTCTCGATAAATCTAAGTCCGAAGGCAAAGCAGAAGAGAAAAAATAATGAAGAGTGCTAAAGACCGCAGGGTGCATCCGCGTTTGGCGCATAAGTTGCCGCTTAATCTGGAAGTAAACGGTTATGATTTTTCTACCGTCTCGAATAATATCAGCAGCGTGGGTGCTTATTGTCATCTTGATAAATACATGCCGCCTTTTACCAGGATTTCCGTAAAATTAAGCCTGCCGAATAAGTCGCAGGCAGGCAAGAGCACGATCGTTGAATGTAAGGGGGTAGTCGTAAGAACTGAAGATGAAATTAACGGGGGATTTAACCTGGCTATATTTTTTAATCAGATGCGCGATGATCAGCGTAAAAAGATCGCCCAGTATATAAGTCAGTTCTTGCCTTAGAAATTCATCGGGTTCTTCAGCCGATGGCTTTGCCAATTGGAAGGCAAACCATGGTTCTCTAATCAAATTGGGAAAAGTTAGAAAGTATAATTCAGTAAAGCTTATTTTTGGCTTCATCTATAACGATGAAGCCATTTTTATTCAGGTTAGAAATAAATTAAAGCTGACCTTCGGTAAAATTGATTTCGAGTCTTGTGTGCTTGATTTTAATTGTACAGATTATTATAAGCAAGAGATGGGTGATGGCCTAAGAAGAAAGTTTATCAGCTTTAGTAAGTTAATCCCGATGAGCGAACTCTATCGCATTAAGCTCTATGCGAACAGGTTGGAATCAAAATTTTTAAACTTTTCAAGCCGCTTAATCAATATTGACCCAGGCTATATCGATAAGGCGAAGCTGGTATTGGCTTCAACTAAAGATTATGCACACAGAATCTATCTGCATAAAGGGATTCTTGCCGAAGTGGCGCTTACTTATAGGGGGAATTCATTTTCTCCGAATGATTGGAGCTATCCGGATTATCGTAGCAAAGAGTATATCGATATTTTTAATCAGATTAGGGGGCTTTATGCGCCGTAAAGCTGGTTGGCTAGTTATATTATTATTTTTAAGCGGATGTACTACGATTTACAATTCTGCAACCGGTAAGCATGAAACTTTGCTGATTGATACTCAAGAAGAGGTGAGTTTAGGCAGAGATATGGATAAGCAGGTTAAATTAGAAATGAAACTGCTTAAGAATCCGCAGATGCAGGAACGTTTAAATAGTATAGGCAATAAAATCGCCGCAGTATCCGACCGCCAAGATTTAAAATATTATTTTAATATTGTTGATGACCGAGAGTTTAATGCTTTTGCTATACCGGGAGGCAATGTTTATGTAAATAGCGGTTTAATTCAGGCGGCCAATGATGACGAGTTGGCTGCGGTTTTAGGGCATGAGGTCGGGCATATTGCTGCTCGGCATAGCGTGAAGCGATTACAGTCAGTTTTGGGTTATCAGCTGATCGCGGCAATTGCTTTGGGTGCGAGTGGCCAGCCACAGATTGTACAGGCGGTGGATGTAGCTTTTAATGTGGTGGTGCTCGGGTATAGCCGTAAAGATGAATATTTGGCGGATAAGTTGGGAATAAAATATGCAAATGCGGCGAGGTTTAATCCGCAAGGCATGATTACTTTTTTTCTAAAACTTCAAAACCAAGGTAAAAACGCAGGGCTTAATCTAGTGTTTTTAAGTTCGCATCCTCCGATTGAAGATAGAATTAAACAAGCAGAAAAACAGATAGCTGTTTTAAATTAAAAAGAGCGTATGTTAGATTACCCAAAGTATCTGGAAACATTTAAAAATGGAAAATTAAAAAAAGTAGCGCATGCACTTTTTGATTCCTTGCAGTCATGTGTTATCTGCCCGCGGTTATGTTCGGTTAACCGTCTTGAGAATAAAATTGGTTTCTGCCAAACCGGGAAATTAGCTAAAGTTTATAGTTTTATGGCGCATCACGGCGAGGAGCCGCCGATTTCAGGGAACCGGGGTTCGGGGACGATATTCTTTAGTTATTGCAATATGAGTTGTGTTTATTGCCAGAATTATGAGTTTAGCCAGCTTGGTAAAGGAGCCGAGTATACTGTTAATCAGCTGGCGGAGCTGATGTTGAATTTACAGGGTTTAGGTTGCCACAATATTAACTTAGTTACCCCGACACATGTTTTGCCGCAAATTCTTTTGAGTTTAGAGTTAGCGGTTACGCAAGGGCTTAAGATACCTTTAGTTTATAATACCAGCGGTTATGAGTTAACTTCAACCATTGAATTACTCGATGGTATTGTTGATATCTATCTGGCAGATATGCGTTATGCCGATAGCGCAATTTCACAAAGATTATCTAAGGCTATTGATTATCCGCAGCGCAACCAGGCAGCAGTTAAAGAGATGTATCGCCAAGTCGGAGGGGCAAAGTTTAATAATGCGGGGTTAATGAAGAAAGGGTTAATTATAAGGCATTTAGTGCTTCCGAATCAATGTTCTGGTACGGATAAAATAATGCGGTTTATTGCCGAAGAAATTTCTAAGGATACCTACGTTAGTTTGATGAGCCAGTATCTCCCTTATTATAAAGCCTCCAGTTTTATTGAGGTTAGCCGCCGTTTAAAAGCCCCGGAATATGCAGAGGCTAAAAATATTCTAGAGAAGTATAATTTGTCCAATGGCTGGATTCAGGAGTCATATGGTTGCGAGCGTTTTGCCGGAGTAAATATTAAACCGAATTAATATGCTTAAAGAGCCCTATTTTAAGAAAATTATAAAACTTATTTTTGCTAAATTATTTTATATCAATGATTCTGCAGAAAGAATCGCTTTGGGTGTAGGTTTAGGGGTGTTCTCCGGCCTTTTGCCCGGAACCGGGCCAGTTGCGGCGTTATTTCTGGCATTTGTTTTTCGGGCTAACCGGGCAGCTGCTTTATTGGGTAGCATACTTACGAACACCTGGTTAAGCCTGGTAACTTTTATCTTGGCAATAAAATTGGGTTCTGTTATACTAAAGTTTAATTGGCAGGAAGTCTACCAGAAAGCGCAAGGTTTAATCCATGCTTTTGGCTGGGCTAAATTCTTTAAACTTTCTTTTCATGAAGTTCTCTTGCCGGTTGTTACGGGATATATAATTATTGGCTTGTTTTTAGGAGTAATCAGCTACTTAATAACCCTTCTAATAATCAGGAGGAACAACCATGGAAGTAAAACAACTCACTCATAATATCAGAAATGATTTTAATCGCGCAATAAGCCTTGCCGCGGTTATTCCTTTGCTTGTTTTTATTTATTTAGTTGTGGGTAAGCTTGCTAATTTTAATGCTTTAGTTGGCGAGGTCGGTTATATCGTCATGGCAACTATCGGTGTTTTTGTTATGGGGATCGTGGTCGGCAGAAAGATGCTTATGTCGGTAACTTTTAAATTAATCGATGATAATCAAAAGATATTGAGCATGCAGCAAGAGTTAATTGAGAAGAATCGCCTGGCAGCAATTACTGAGACGGTGTTGGCCTTAGGTGACCAGGTAAATAATCCGCTTTTGGTAATTAGCGGAAATCTCGAGCTTTTGGATTTAGAAATCAGGCATTTGGAGGTTGGCGATAAAGTTAACAACCGTCTTGCGACGATGCGTAGTAACTTTCAAAAAATCCGCGAAGTTACGGATAAGATGTCGAAATTAACCAAAGCTGAATTAATCACTATCCACGGCGATACGAAGATGATTGATTTAGGTAAATCGAAATAATTTCAAAATAAAAAGGCGGTGGTTTTGATGAATAAATTAGTTTTATTAAGGCACGGGGAGAGCATCTGGAATAGAGAGAACCGTTTTACTGGTTGGACAGATGTTGATTTATCGGAGAAGGGGTTGCAAGAGGCAAAAAGAGCAGGAGAGGTGCTTAAGAAAGAGGGTTTTGTCTTTGATGTCGCTTATACATCTGTTCTTAAAAGGGCGATTCGTACTCTTTGGCTTACTTTGGATGAAATGGATTTAATGTGGATACCGGTATATAATTCTTGGCGGCTTAATGAAAGGCATTATGGAGCGCTGCAGGGGTTGAATAAATCAGAAACTGCGGCGAAATACGGCGAAGAGCAGGTGCTTATCTGGAGAAGAAGTTACGATATTCCTCCCATGGCCTTAAATAAAAATGATCCGCGTTACCCGGGCAATGAAGCGCGCTACAAAGACCTGGCTGTAAAAGATTTGCCTCTAACGGAATGTTTGAAAGATACCGTGGCCAGATTTTTGCCTTATTGGCATGAAGTGATTGCTCCGGCTGTTAAAAGCGGTAAACGCGTGATCATCGCTGCGCATGGGAATTCATTGCGTGCTTTGGTCAAATACTTAGATAATATCAGCGATGAAAAGATTGTGAATTTAAATATTCCCACCGGCATACCTTTAGTCTACGAGCTGGATGATAATTTAAAACCAATAAAAAGCTATTATTTAGGCGATCCGGAAGCGGTAAAAAAAGCGATGGCTTCAGTAGCTAACCAGGGTAAATCGAAGTAAGGAGGGGGTATGGCCGTTAAAAATATCGGTGAGAAATATAAATGTAATATCTGTGGCAACGAGGTAATTGTTACTAAAGTAGGCGGCGGAGAATTAGTTTGTTGCGGCAAGCCTATGCAAAAACTTGAAAAGTAAAAGGAGATCCAATAAGATGAGCAAATCCATTAAGGGCACTAAAACAGAGCAGAATTTATTAAAGTCATTTGCCGGTGAGTCACAGGCGCGTAATCGCTATACTTATTTTGCTTCGGTGGCCAAGAAGGCAGGTTTAGAGCAGATTGCCAATATTTTTATTGAAACTGCGGAGAATGAAAAAGAGCATGCCAAGGTATTTTTTAAATACTTAGAGGGCGGGGATGTAGAGATTACGGCTAGTTATCCTGCGGGGGTAATTAGTGATACAAAAGCTAATTTAGAAGAAGCGGCTGCCGGAGAAAACATGGAGTGGACCACGCTTTATGCAGATTTTGGTAACGTCGCTAAACAAGAGGGGTTTACTGATGTAGCGCGTTCGTTTGAACAGATATCTAAAGTTGAGAGGTTCCATGAGGCGCGTTATCGGAAGCTGATTAATAATATTGGTCATAGCGAAGTATTTAAGAAGAAAACAGGCGTAAAATGGCATTGTACTAATTGCGGTTATGTCATGGAAGGCGTAGAAGCTCCTCAGGAATGTCCAGCTTGCAAACATCCGCAGGCTTATTTTGAGGTTTTAGCTGAAAATTATTAATCAACCAGGATATGATCATGAAAGGGGGATTGATGAGAAGAACAACGGTAGTTTTAGGCGGTTTGTTTTTATGCTTTTCCTTATTCAGGGTTGGTGTTGTCGGTGCTGAAGATGGAACGGTTGCACAAGATGATCGTCAACAGCTGCAAGAGCAAAGAAAAGAAATAAAAGGTAATATGGAAGCGGCGAGAGCGGAAGAAAAGCAGCTAAGGTTACGGATTGCAGATGCGTTGCAAGCAAATGATACGCAGACGGCTGCTCGACTTAAAGAACAGCTAAGAGCGATGCATCAAGAAAATGTACAGGGGATGCAGCAAGATAAGCAGGCGATGCAGGCAGCTAAACAGGAATTTAAGAATGATGTTCAAGAAGCTCGCCAAGCAGGTGATAATAATCCACCGGGACCAATGGGCGGACCGGGAACAAATTGGGAAAATCGGCCCGGACCACAAGGCGGACCAGGGGCTAGTCCGGATCGAAGTCCAAAATTTGACCAGGATAACAACCCGCCCGGAGCACAAGGCGGGCCGGGTACAAATTGGGAAAATCGGCCTGGACCACAAGGCGGACCAGGGGCTAGTCCGGATCGTCCAGGTACTCGAGGGGGAGCAGATTAGAATATCCAGCTCAGAATTTAAAAATAATCAATTTATTCCTGCAAAATTTACTTGCCAGGGTGAAGGGGTAAACCCTGCGTTGGTTATCGAAGGCATACCCGAAAATACTCAGAGCCTGGTATTAATCGTAGACGATCCTGATGCTCTCGGTGGTACCTTTGTGCATTGGATCGTTTACGATATCCCGGTTATCGGACGTATTGAGCAAAATTGCGTACCTGGCAAACAGGGCAGTAATGACGGGGGAGGTACAGGTTATGTGAGTCCGTGTCCGCCTTCCGGTGTTCATCGTTATTTCTTTAAAATATATGCTTTGGATAAGTTATTTAATTTGAATGAAAAGATAAACAAGCCTGCCCTTGAAAGCGTAATGTCCGGCCACATATTGGACCAGGCAGAATTAATTGGTTTATACAGAAAAAAATAAAACAAAAAAGCATGGCCTGGTATATTTATATGATTGAGTGTAAAGATGGCTTGCTATATACCGGTATTACTAAAGATCTCAAGCGCAGGGTAAAACAGCATAATAGCGGGAATGGCTGTAAGTTTACCAAGTATAGAACTCCGGTTAAATTGATGTATAATGAAAAAGTAAGCAACAGGTCTCTGGCATTAAAAAGAGAAATTGCGATTAAGTGTCTGCTGCGAAAAAAGAAATTAGAATTAATCGGTAAATAGGGAGAAGTTAATGGCTAATTTTTCATTTGATATTGTTTCTGAAGTTGATTTACAGGAAGTAGATAATGCCGCAAATCAAGCGATTAAAGAGTTAAGCCAGCGTTATGATTTTAAGAATAGCAAGGCTTCCGTTGCTTTTGACCGCAAAGAAAAGAAAATCACCTTAATTGCAGACGATGATTTTAAGTTACGTGCGCTTACGGATATCTTAACTTTGCGCCTGGCAAAAAGAGGAGTTTCGGTTAAGTCTTTTAAATTTAATGACCCCCAAAAGGCTTTTGAAGGGTATTTGCGCCAGAGCGTTGAAATTTGCATGGGGATTGATAAGGAGCGCGCAAAAGAATTAATTGGTATAATTAAAGATTTAGGGGTTAAAGTACAAACTCAAATTGAAGGCGAGAAGATTAAGGTCAGCTCAGCCAAAAAAGACCAATTGCAGGTAGTAATCGCGCATTTACGGGGGTTGGATTTTCCGGTCCCGTTGGGGTTTGGTAATTATCGATAAGCAGTTTGTTTTTTTATTTGTCAATATTAGGATTGCTGTGTTATAATGCTAACTAAATAAAAGGAGAAAAAATGTTAAATTTAGTTAAAATCATGCTTTTATCTGTAGTTTTACTTGGCGGCACTAATCTTTTTGTCCAGGCTCAGGAGATGCAGGCGGCGAACTCAGAGTTTAAAAAAATGGATATTAATCAGGATAGTTTTGTTACTTCCGGTGAGCTGCAGGCCTATCAGGCTAAAACATTTAAAGAGCTAGATAAGGATAAAAGTAAGGATATCGATTCAGAGGAGCTGGAGGCTGACCAGACCGATATGCATAAACTGGCGGATAAGAATCAGAATGGCAAAATTACCCAGGATGAATCCAGCTCGCAATTTAATGAGTATTTTAAGCAAATGGATAAGAATCAGGATGGTCAAGTATCGGAAGCTGAATATACAGATTATTGGAAGTTAATCTATAAATTCTAAAAACTAATAGTTTATCCTGGCAGAATATCCGTAATAATTTTATCTTAAGCAATCTTCCTGAATAAATCGTTTAATACTAATTCAAGCCAAGAGTTAAATCATGATTTCCGTAAATAATGTATCTTTAGAATTCGGGCAGCGTAAACTTTTTACCAAAGTAAATATTGTTTTTTCTCCCGGCAATTGCTATGGGTTAATCGGCGCCAATGGCTCAGGTAAATCCACTTTTTTAAAAATTCTTTCCGGAGAGATTGAATCTTCTGCCGGAGAAGTAACCATTCCCGCCGGTAAGCGCCTTTCTGTTTTAAAGCAGGACCAGTTTGCTTTTGACCGGTATATGGCGCTAACTACCGTAATTATGGGGCACAAACGGCTTTATGAAATTATATCGGAAAAAGAATTAATTTATGCCAAGACTCCTTTTACCGATGAGGATGGAATGCATGCCTCAAAACTTGAGGAGGAGTTTAGTGAATTAGGGGGGTGGAACGCGGAGTCTGATGCGGCTAAGCTTTTAAGTGATTTGGGTATTGAGGAATCGCTGCATAGCGCGCAAATGACTCAACTGGAAGCCGGGCAAAAAGTGCGCGTATTATTAGCGCAGGCATTATTTGGAAATCCAGATATCCTGCTTTTGGATGAGCCGACTAACCATTTAGACGTGGAGTCATGCATGTGGCTGGAAGAGTTTCTCTGTGAATTTCAGAATACGGCGATTGTGGTCTCGCATGACCGGCATTTTTTGGATAAAGTCTGTACGCATATTGCGGATATTGATTATTGTAAGATTCGGCTTTACCCGGGTAATTATACTTTTTGGTCAGAGGCCAGCCAACTTGCTGCCCGTCAGCGCAGTGAATCTAACAAGAAAATTGAAGAACAGCGTAAAGATTTAAAGGATTTTATTATGCGTTTTGCCAATAACGCTTCTAAAGCGCGCCAGGCGACCAGCCGTAAAAAAATTCTGGAAAAACTTACTCTAGATGATATCGGGCCTTCTTCGCGTAAATACCCGTATATAAATTTTGAACCGGAGCGTGAGGCGGGTAATGATCTTTTAAGTATAAATAATTTATTTAAAAAACTGGGCGAAGAAGTAATGTTTGAGAGGCTTAATATTACCATTCATAAAGGGGATAAGGTAGCTTTTGTGGGTCCCAATGATTTGATTAAGACTATGCTTTTTGAAATTTTGATGAATAAAGTTCAAGCAGATGATGGAACATTTAAATGGGGTGTTTCTACCCGGCGCGCGTATTATCCTAGGGATAACACCGTATTTTTTAATTCACAAGCGAGTGTAGCGGATTGGCTCAGGCAGTTTTCCGCGAACACTGAAAATGAGTTTATCCATGCTTTTTTAGGCCGTATGCTTTTTTCAGGAGAAGAATCCTTAAAACCGGTAAATGTCCTATCGGGAGGAGAGAAGGCACGCTGTATGTTTGCCCGGATGATGGTCACCCAGCCGAATGTCCTTATCTTAGATGAGCCGACTAATCATTTGGATTTAGAGTCGATTACCGCTTTAAACCGGGGCCTGGATAAATTCTCCGGAACAATCCTTTTTTCTTCTCATGACCATGAATTGGTTCAGACGGTAGCCAATCGCATTATTGAAATTACACCTCGAGGATATATCGACCGTATCAGCTGTACCTTTGATGAATATTTAGCTAATGAACAAATCAAAGAGCAGCGCCACCAGTTATATAAAACTACGCATTAAATAAAAAAAAGGGGGGGGATAAAGATGAAGGTAATCGCATTTAACGCCAGCGTGCGTGAGGATGGAAATACTGCGATTCTGATCAAGCAGGTTTTTAAGGAGCTGGAAAGTTCAAATATTAAGACCGAACTTATTCAGCTGGCCGCAAAAAAGATTTCCGGTTGTATTGGTTGCGGCCGATGTTTCATTGCTAAGGATAATAAATGCGCGGTAACTGATGATTTGGTTAATGCGTATGTTGACAAAATGATTCAGGCAGACGGGATAATTATCGGCTCTCCGACATATTTTGCTGACTGTTCAGCTGGTGCTAGGGCCTTGATTGAAAGAACGGGTATGGTCAGCCGGGCTAATAATAACCTGTTTAAGCGTAAGGTGGGGGCGGCGGTGGTCGCCGTCAGGCGAGCGGGAGCGATCCATGCTTTTGATTCCATAAACCATTTTTTTACCATCGGTGAAATGATTATTGTGGGCGCATCATATTGGAATATGGGGATTGGCCGTGAAATCGGAGAAGTAACCAATGACCAGGAGGGGCTAGATACAATGAGCGTTTTGGGCAAAAACATGGCCTGGTTGCTGAAAAAAATTAATACTTGATTTATTTTTGACAAAGTCTTATAATTATTTAAGTAAGTAAGTTTCATTCAGGAGTAACACCCCGCGCTAAGAATGCACCCGGCGCTTATTTGAATTGCGCCGGTGTCCCCTTAGTGGGGAGTGTTGGCCAGGTGGCCAAAAAAGGAGGAAGTATGGCATATCAGCAAGGTGGTGGGTTTGGCGGGGGTCCCCGGGAGATGCATAAAGCAATCTGCGGTGAATGCAAAAAAGAATGTGAAGTACCTTTTAAGCCCAGAGAAGATCGTCCGATCTATTGTAAAGAGTGTTATTCTAAACGTAAAAACGAAGGCCGTTAATTAATAGGTTCAAAGAAAAGGGGGCGTGTGCTATTTTCTTCAAAATGATTGAAATAGTGGCGTCCCCAATTTTTTAATAGGAGGATAAAACCATGGCAGCTAAAGGAAGGGATAAGAAGTCGGGAACAGCCTTGATGTTTGGTGAAAGTGTTTCGGATAAGATTCGTAAACGCGCTCAGGAGCTTTTTGAAAAACGAGGCAGCAGCTCAGGGGATGCTTTGACGGATTGGTTGGAAGCAGAAAAACAGATAAAATCTGAGTTAAAAAAGTAATTTGTCAAAAAAATATTTTTCAACAATAAAAGGACTAGACAATAATAATAGTCCTTTTATTGTTTTTATTTACCAAGCGTTTTGAATAGATTAAGGGGAAATTATGGAGGGTGAGGCTAAAGGGCAAAATCGCAGAAGGTCTGAGCGGATAGATGTGGCTTTTACGCTTGTCTATAGCGTAGATAATCCTTATGCTTTACGTATTAGTTTAGGGTTAGCGGATGAGGTAGATGCATTAATGGTAGATTTAAGCGATTTAGGTATGGCGATTATAACCAAGCACGATATTCCTTTAGGCGTAGGGCTGGGGATTAGGTTTAATATTATCGATCTGCGTTTAACCGGTGATGAGCGTTGGAGGAAGATGGAAATTACCGGAGAGGTAACTTCTAATGTTATTTTGCCGGATGGCAAACATAGAGTAAGCCACCGAATAGGTATGCGTTTTATTAATATTTCAAGCGAAGATAAAATTGCGATCAGCGATTTTGTAAAGCGCAATATGCTTTTTTTCAAAGAATACCAGAAAAGAGGATTTTACAATAAGCGTAACGAGAATAGGTGGAAATAGGAGGGGAGGAGTTGATGTTTAGGGAAAAGATTAAGGTTCTGGATTGTACGGTTAGGGATGGCGGTTTGATGAATAATCATAATTTTGACCTGCGTTTTGTGCGCGAAGTTTATAAGGCGCTTTCGCAAGCAGGTATAGATTACATGGAGATTGGTTATAAAAATTCCCGACGGCTTTTTAGTGCCAAAGAGTACGGGAAATGGAAATTCTGCAATGATCAGGATATCCGGGAAGTGATTCAAGGGATTAAATCACAAACTAAGATTTCGGTGATGGTGGATGTGGACAGGGTGGATGTAGACGATGTTTTACCTAAGCAGGATAGCCCGGTGGATATGATTAGGGTGGCCACTTATGTGAAAGACGTGGATAAAGCAATATTTTTGGTAAATCACTTTGCGGATAAAGGCTATGAGACTACGGTTAATATCATGGCTATTTCCCGGGCCCTGGATAACGAACTTACAGAGTGTTTAGAGCAGTTAGAAAAGGAGTGTCAGGCGCAGATTATATATATTGTAGATAGTTTTGGTTCGTTGTATCAGGAAACAACGGAATTTCTAATTAAAAAAGCAAAAAGTATCCTAAAAACCAAGGAAGTCGGGATGCATGCGCATAATAATCAGCAATTGGCTTTTTCGAATACAATTGAGGCGATTATTCATGATGCAAATTACGTAGATGGTTCTATTTTTGGTTTAGGTAGAGCCGCAGGAAATTGCCCAACGGAGTTAATTCTGGGTTTCTTAAAAAATCCCAAATATGATATCCGGCCGATTTTGGATGTAATTTCTAAGGAGTTTATTCCTCTGCAGAAAAAGATAGAGTGGGGATACTTTATTCCTTATGCGATTACCGGGATCCTTGATGAACATCCGCGTACCGCGATTGCTTTGCGGGAGAGCGACAAGAAGGAAAATTACCGTGAATATTACGAGAGTTTAGTTGGAGAGTCAGAGGATTAATATGGACGTCGCAGTTTTTAAGAAAAAGCCTATTTTGGGTATTTTGCGGGGAGCGGCTTCTGACTTAATCGAGCCATTGGTAGAGACGGTAATTGAGGCGGGGTTGGAGACATTAGAGATAACGATGAATACTGCGGGGGCTGCAGAATTAATTCGGAGAACTAAACGGATTGCCTCCGGCAGGCTTAGCTTAGGTGCGGGAACAGTGCTTTCGATTAAAGATTTGAAGTTAGCGCTTAAAAATGGAGCGACTTTTATCGTTACACCGGTTTTAATTAAAGAGGTTGTTGAGTTTTGTGTAAAAAATAAAATTCCTGTATTTCCGGGAGCGCTTACACCGGAAGAGATATATCGGGCTTGGGATACGGGCGCAACGATGGTTAAAGTATTTCCGGCAAAGTTTTTTGGACCGGAATATTTTAGCGAAATTAAAGGCCCGTTTAATAATATTCAACTATTAGCCTGCTCCGGCGTAACTGCTGAAAATATGCAGGATTATTTTGCTGCCGGGGCAAGCGCGGTTTCTTTCGGCGAGAGTGTTTTTAGAAAAGATTGGTTGGCGGTTAAAGATTATAAATCCATTGGGCAAGCGGTAAAAAGATTTATGAATACAAAGGAGTAGAAATGCTTACAGCGATATTTTTATTAGCATGTTTTTTGTTTGCATTTGCTTATTTAAAATACGGTAAATTCCTTAAAAAGCATTTTGAATTGGATAACAAAAATCCTCCGCCATCCGCGCATATGTATGATGGGATAGATTATGTGCCGGCTCCTGCTCCAGTATTATTTGGCCATCATTTTTCATCAATTGCCGGAGCCGGTCCGGTTTTAGGGCCGATTATTGCTTGTATTGCTTTTGGTTGGGGCCCGGTCTGGCTTTGGGTGGTGATTGGATCTATTTTTATTGGCGGTATTCATGATTTTTCGAGCCTGGTAATTTCTATTCGTAATCGCGGACGCTCAATTGCTGAAATTGCCAATACTTATATGTCCAAGAGGGCGTACCGGCTGATGTTGGCGTTTATCTGGTTATCTCTGGTGTATGTTCTAACCGTTTTTACCGACTTAACGGCGAGTACTTTTAAAATGGATGGAGGAGTGGCTACTTCTTCATTATTGTTTATGTTTCTGGCAGTAGGTTTCGGAATATCTTTATACCGGATGAAGATGCCGTTAAAATGGGCAACGTTTATTTTTGTTTCTTTGCTATTTTTCTTTATCTGGTTGGGCCAAATGATCCCTTTAAATAATATTCCGGCGTTTTTGGGAGATAAAGCTAAAACCTGGGATATCGTTTTGATTATATATTGTTTTATTGCTTCTGTAACTCCGGTTTGGATATTATTGCAGCCGCGGGATTATTTATGCAGTTTTCTTCTTTATGGGTCAATAATCGGAGGGTTTTTAGGAATTCTTTTAGGCGGCCTGCCGCTTAATTATCCAGCATTTACCGCTTGGAACTCTCAAGATATCGGCCCGATGTTTCCGATGCTGTTTGTAACGGTTGCCTGTGGAGCAATTAGCGGATTTCATGCTATTGTGGCCAGCGGCACTTCATCTAAGCAGCTTAAAAAAGAAACTGATGCTTTGCCGATTGGTTATGGCGCTATGCTGGTTGAAGGATTGGTGGCGGTGATTGCATTATGTACAGTAATGATGATTGGCAAAAATGACCTTTTAGCTGCCAAGGCACCTTTAGCAATTTATGGCGCAGGTATGGCTAAATTTTTATCTGTTTTCGGGATCCCCGAGAAATTTGGGGCTTCTTTCGGATTGCTGGCTTTATCTGCTTTTATTTTAACTACTTTGGATACGGCCACTAGGCTTGCGCGTTATATTTTTCAGGAGCTCTTTAACATTGAGGGGAAGAAGACTAGATACTTGGCGACCGCAGTTACCTTGTTTTTACCGACAATTTTTGTCCTAATTAACATTAAAGATGCAAGTGGCCAGATTATTCCGGCCTGGAAAATAATCTGGCCCATTTTTGGTGCAACTAATCAACTCTTAGCCGGTTTGGTACTTATGGTTGTGGCTCTGTGGCTTAAGAAGAAGGGCAAGCATATCTGGTTTGTAGTTATTCCGATGGTATTTATGCTAGCGATGACTTTATGGGCGTTGCTGCTGGTGATTATCCAATATAAGTTAAGTTTAATCGGTTTTATTGGAGCAATATTATTATTCTTAGCGATCATGCTTATCTTTGAGGCGATTGAGATTTTTGAAATGAAGAGTCACGCTAAAAGAATCTTAAAAGGAAAACGAATTTAATGTCATTGTAAAAGTGTTGTTAGGGTATATAATAATTACGAATATAAAAATTTAAAAAAGGAGAGCGTCATGAAAATAGTATTTATGTTGTTATCGGCAGTTTTGTTATTATCCGGTTGTTCTTCTGCGGCTGCGCATCGTAAATCTGTGCAGGATGATCAAACAGATCGCTTAACTGTGGGCAAGGTGCAGCGCGAGATTCGTATTGGTATGCCGTCGGCACAGGTAATTGAAGCGCTTGGTTCGCCGAACATTGTTTCTACCGATGAGAACCGGCTGGAAGTTTGGGTTTACGATAAAATTGCAACGGATGTGAGTTATTCCAGCAGTGAGGGAGGAGTTTGGTTGATTATTGCCGGTGCCGGTGGAAATTCCGGAGCTTCCTCAACTTCGCAAAGGACGCTTACGATCGTGGTAAAATTTGATGCCGATAAAAAGGTGCGCGATTTTGCGTATCATTCATCAAGCTTCTAAGAAAACGTGAAGAAAATAAGTAATTATTTTAAATGCTCGGGTTTATTTTTATTATTTGTTATTGTCGGTTGTGTTACTGTGCCGCAAGGTTTTCTTAAACCCGATGAAGGCTATCTGTCCAGAAGGCAGCTTCAGATGCGCCAGTATGATACAGCTGACGAAGGACAGATTATATCTGCTGTCGCCGGCGTTCTGCAGGATTTAAGTTTTACTTTAGATGACAGTGAATCCGCTCTTGGTTTTGTGGCAGCTTCCAAAAAAGCCGATGCCAAAAGCAACAGTCAAATTGCCGGAGCGCTAATTCTAGACGTACTTTCTTCTATGGGCGGGTCTTCAACCAATAATACTGCTAATGTTGATAAATACCAGGTGATTCGTGCCTCGGTGATTGCCAAGCCAAGTCTGGATAATAAAAAGATGGTTGTCCGCGTAACTTTTCAGCGTATTGTCTGGAACATGAGCAACCAGATTAACCGAGTGGAAAGCATAAACGATCCTGAGATGTATGAGAAATTCTATAATAGTTTGTCCAAGGCAATTTTCCTGGAGGCACAGCAGATATGAAAAGGCTAAAATATTTTTGGGTAATATTTATTATTTTATTTTTATCTGTAACTCTCTATGGTTGCGCTACACCGGCAGCCAGGGCGCTTCAGAGTGATGAAAGCCAGGTGCAATTAAGAAGTATACAGACCAGGGCATTTGATACTACCGACAAAAAGAAGATGCTGCAGAATGTGATGAGTACGATGCAGGATTTAAGTTTTGTTATTGAAAAAGCAGATCTTATGCTTGGTTCGGTCACCGGCACTAAATTTCTCGGGTATGAATCCGTAACTATGTCGGTAACCGTAAGGCCGCGGGGAGAGAAACAGCTTTTAGTCAGGGCGAATGCGCAGTATGGGATAAAAGCAGTTGAGGACCCGCAAACCTATCAGGATTTCTTTAACGCGCTTGAAAAAGCGATGTTTCTGACTGCTCAGCAAGTAGATTAAAATTATGCCGGCAGCTATTTTTTATTTCTCCGCCACAGGTTATTTTCTTGCGTCGCAAAGATTTTTTATAAAGCTGCAGACTACCATCAAGATTATTATAAAAAACATAACTTAAAGCCGTTTTGTCATATATCTAAGCTTACTTATGATTCGCAATAATTGTTAGGAGTTTATCAATAATTAGAGTTTTTTTGTTTTGATAAGCTAACGGAGGATAATGATGATTCAGATTGCGTATATTATTTTAGGAGTGATTGCTGGTATTTTAAGCGGGATGTTAGGAATCGGCGGAGGTTTAGTTTTAATTCCGGCGCTTGTTTTTATCTTTGGCCTTACTCAGCTTCAGGCTCAAGGCACAACCCTTGCCTTAATGATTCCTCCGATTGGGTTACTCGCTGCAATTCGTTATTACCAAAATGGTAATGTGAAATTGGGTATGGCGGGTTTTATTTGTTTAGGTTTTTTTGTGGGGGGCCTATTGGGAGCGAACTTAGTGCAAAATTTACCGGAGCCGCTTATTCGAAAAGCATTCGCTTTGTTTTTATTGCTAGTTTCTTTACGCATGTTATTGGCAAAATAATACCATTAATCTGGAGGAAACGATGAGCAGGGGCCTAACCGTAAAACAATTTATTGCTGGAAGTTGTAATTCTTATATTTTAAGCTCGCAAGCTGAAGCTTTGATTATTGATCCGCATATCAGCTTAAGGCGTGAGTATAAGAATTTTTTAAGCAGCCATCATTTGGTACTTAAGTTCATCGTTGATACGCATACGCATGCTGATCATTTTTCATTGGCTGCGGTATTAAAGAATGAGTTGAATGTTGCGGTGATTATGCACGAAAAAGCTATCTCTGAGGTAGCTACGCAAAGAGTTAAGGATGGTGATGAGCTTAATATTGGCGCTGCCAAACTTAAGGTAATTTACGCTCCCGGACATACGGATGATACCATAAATCTATATTCAGAAGGTATGGTGTTTACCGCAGATGTGCTATTGATTGGTAGTGTAGGAAGATCCGATTTTCAGAACGGTTCTGCGGAGTCCATGTTTGATACCTTGCAGAAATTAAAATCTTTGCCTAGTCAAACACGGGTTTTTCCGGGACATGATTACCATGATAAAAAATCTTCAACTATTGCTTTAGAAAAGGAAAACAACTCTTTTTTGAAAGAAGATTCCAAAGAAAGGTTTGTTAGGAACATGCGCTCTAAAGTAATTCCCAGGCCATTTAATATTGATAATATTATTCGAGTCAATCGTAAAGGCGAGGCGGTCTCTCTGGCAATGATTTCACCTAAAGATGCCAGTGTTTTAAGTGGCCAAAATATGCAGGTAAAGTTTTTAGATGTGCGCTCTGCTTTGGAATTTAGTCAGGTGCATATTAAGGATTCTCTTAATGTACCGATTGATATATTAGCGAGTAAGCTTAATGAGTTAAGTCAGTCTAAACAGACTTATATTGTGCTTTGCCGTACAGGTAATCGTTCTACAATGGCTGCGGATATGCTTATACAATCAGGGATACATGCAGTAAGAGTAATGGATGGAGGTATAACTAACTGGCAACATGAAAGGCTTCCGGTAATTAAAGGTGAAGGCGGAATATCTCTAGAAAGACAGGTTAGAATTATGGCAGGGAGTATAGTTTTGTCAGGTATTCTTTTGTCATGGTTTATCTGTCCATGTTTTATCGGAATTTCTATTTTTGTATCTTGCGGATTAATTTATGCCGGCTTTACTGATAATTGTATGATGGGGATGCTGTTAATGAAACTTCCCTATAATCAGAAACTTTATAAGACAAAATTGGGCGGTGGAACTTGCTCAATAAGCGGATAAATGAAATGGAAGTAAAAATAACTCGTAGCCGTAGGCGTAAGCGTTGGGTAGGCGCGCGATTAGTTAATGACTTGCTTTTAATTAATGCTCCTTTGGCGCTTTCTCAGGAGCATTTGGATAAGATTATTAGCGATTTTAAATTGAAATTCGCTCGGCAAAAGCTAAGAAATGAACTGGATAAGGATAAGAATTTACTGGATTTATCCAGCGCACTCAATAGGCAGTATTTCGATAACAAACTAAAGATAGTGTCGATAGAATATTCGACTAATCAGAATAGCAGATTTGGTTGTTGTAATTATCGTACCGCTAAAATTCGTATCTCGCATAAAATAGGCCTGATGCCTAAATGGGTCAGAAAATATGTACTTATGCATGAAATGGCGCATTTAATCGAACCAAATCATAGCCGGGCATTTTGGGATATTGTTTCGCGTTATAAGTTAACGGAAAGAGCCAGGGGTTACCTGATGGCTGCTGGATTAGCCGGCAGCCTACCTGATTAGAGTAATTAAATGATCAAAATGAACGGGTGTTTTGTTCTAGGGTTATTTTTAGTTTTTTTAGCTGGATGCGCAGATGATCGGCCGGTTAAAGGGCCGTATCCAAAGATCGGGCTGGCTTCCTGGTATGATCCCAGCCTCAGCTCTCCGGATTTATTTAAAAAATGGGGTATAACCTGCGCGATGCGTAAGACGGATTACGGAAAATATTATCGCGTTTGTAATTTAGCTAATAATAAATGCGTGTTTGTCCGGCACAATGATTTTGGCCCTTCTTCTGGCATGTATAGAAAAAGAAGGATTATTGATTTAAGTAAGCCTGCTTTTAGAAAAATTGCGGATTTGGATCAGGGGTTAATTGAAGTTTCGGTGAGTCAGGTTTATGAAGCAGGTGTTGATTAAAATTGCAGGGTTATATCTTGCTGGTGGTACAATTAGTGATTTCAACGAACTATTGCGGTTAAATATATTGCAGAGTTTTTTAGCCGGATTGAGAGAAAAGGAGATAAAATGAAAAGACAAGCAAACATTCTATTCTTATTTGTGATGTTTTTAGCTTTTAATAATGTTTTTGCTCAGGAGCAGGAAACAGAATATACGGCTTCTGAGAAAGCCAACGCTTATTATAAAAAGAAAAACTATAATATGGCAATAGTTTACTATGATAAAGCCATTGGGATTAATTCTAATTTTATCTCAGCTTATTATAATCGTGGACAGGTATATTGGTACAAGGGTGACTATGGTAAGGCCTTAGCTGATGTAAATAGATATATTGCATTTTATCCTAATTATTCCGAAGGTTATAATCTCCGGGGTGAAATTTATTCTTCTAAGGGGGAGTACAATAATGCCATTGTTGATTTCAGTAAAGCTATTCAAATCCGACCGGAGATTGCAAGCTATTATAATCATCGAGCAAAAGCATACTTTTCAAAAAAAGAATATAATCGGGCTTGGGAGGATTTGAACAAAGCAGAAAAACTAGGTGATTATGATGCAAGGTTTCATAAAGAATTAAAAGAAGCTTCCGGGACAGAAAAAAGGAAACTAATATCTCCGGAAGAGTATAATTTACGACAATATCAGTTGGAAGAAGCAAGATTTAAGGCGCGGGAAAATGAGCAAAAAAAGCTTAGGCAGGAGATGTTTAAAAGATCAGCAGACATGCAGCAGCAACTATTTAATAAAGCATTTGATGAAATTAAAGGTCAGATAAAAGAAGAAAAAGAGAGGGAAGATGCGTATAAGAAATTAGATGATAGGAATAAGCAATTACTAAAATCAAAGAATTTGCCTCTGCCAGAGTTTGGTTTTACAAACAAACAGCCGGTTTCTGTTGGAGAAGCAATTTTTAGCACAAGCTATATTTATAGTTGCGTAGATTGTTCGGTAAATACTTCCACAGATTTTAGCTATGTTTATAAAGGAGTAACTAATGGAAAAATAATAGTTGAAACCGAAATCACTCGGCAAGGAGCTGTTGAGGTAGTTAAAAAACATTTTGAATTTACTTTAAATGATGAAAATCAGGCTATTGCTGAGATTGAATTTACAAAATTACTTATCTGTGTAGTGGATAGCAATAACCGCATTACTTTTAAGCAATTTAAAGATGATCGGCAAATATTGATGGATGGCACCGGAGGTAAAGGGGGAATACCTGTTTTTGGTTTTGATGGTTTAAAATATGATCAAGAAATGTCCTCTAAATATACAAAAATGATAAATCCTCAAGGTAGTATTATTTATGTCGGAAATGATGATGTCTGGCAGATGTCTTTTAAAAAATGGGAAAAATTGCCATTTATGTATGAGCAGGGAGCTGACCAGATATATAGAAAATATGGTTACGTAAGGATTATAACTACTCAGGGGGCCTCGAATTACATATATGTAAGTGCGGTAAAAACTGCTTTGGAGAATGGGTGGAAGTTAGCTAATCCTGAAGATGAAGATGCTCTGCAGAGAAGAGCAGGTATATTTAAAATTTCACAACCTAAAGAAAAAGAAGCCTTAATCGTGCCTTTTGATGAGCTTGTTTCAGCGGTACGCCAAAAGGATTCTCAAAAATGCAAGGAATTCAGATTCAAATACACGGGTAAAGTTGTAAAAGGTTTTGGATATGTATACGACGTAAGAAATTTCGAGAAAGCCGTGCAAATTAGATTAATGACGGATAAAAATTTACTTAAAAAAACTGAAGAAAGAGACTTTGATGTTGCTATTTTTGTTCATAAAGAAGACCCTTCTTTTGATCTTGCCTCTAGATTAAAAAAAGGGGAGAGGATATATTTTAGCGGGTGGTTTATAAGCGTAAATAGTGGTGGAAATGGAGTGATTATTGGGTATAGCTCTGCTAATCCTGGATATAACTCTGTAGAAATCAGGTTAAAGTAAAGAACAATTCAAGAGAGAAAAGCTAAGCAGAAAAAGAAATAAGTTTACCGGTAAAGGTTTAAGGGGGCTGGATTAATTTATTCAGCTCCTTTATTTTTCTTGACAAACCACACATTTGTGTGGTATAACTATAATCATGAAAGAGAAGCCGTATTTGACGCCGAAGCAGGAGAAGGTGCTTAAATTTATTCAAAAACGTATAGGAGAGAGGCTCCCTCCGACAATTCGGGAAATAGGAGAGGAGCTGGGGTTTAAATCTACCGGAACAGTCAGGGACTATTTAAAGGCTTTAATGCAGAAAGGTTTGGTTAAGCGGATGAATAATAAATCTCGGGCAATCGAATTAACTGAACGCGCAAGTTTTAATAAGATTCCTATAATTGGTACGATTATGGCCGGTAAACCGAACTTGGCTTATGAAGAAATTCAGGGTTATGTTGATAGCGATGATTTGTTTCTTGGCCGCTTAGGCTTTGATGATGTTTTTGCTTTACGGGTTAAAGGCGACAGCATGATTGATGCCGGGATACTAGATGGTGATGTGGCGATTATTAAGAAACGTCCGGATGCCAATAATAATGATATCGTTGCTGCGTTATTAGATAATAATGAAGTTACTTTAAAAAGATTGCGTAATAAAGTTGGTAAGTTCCATTTGGAAGCGGCTAATGCAAATTATCCGCCAATTTTTGAAGAATTTAAGGTGATTGGAAAATTGATTACGGTAATTAGAAAATATTAAATTAAGGATGAAAGGACCGTTTCCCTAAAGGGAAACGGTCCTTTAAAGAATATGAATCAGAATAGTTTTAGCCCTAAAGCCCGCTGGGATAGGTTTGAGCCGGATAAAACTGGTTTTAATCCTGAAGTTTTAGATGAAAGAATTGATGTTTTGGCACTTTTTAAGCATGCCAAAATATACCCCAAGAGTTTTACTTGGAATAATAAAGAATACCAAATCGAGAAAGTTACTTATAATTGGCAAGAACGCATTGGCCAGGCTTTGATTAACTACTTTTCAGTTAATTGCGCAGGCCAGTTATATCAAATATCTTTTGATAATTCCACCTTCCGCTGGCAGATTGATAAACTAATCCAATAAGGTTTACTTAGAAAAGTCCTTACGAGCGAAGCGAGTAAGGACTTTTCTATAGATCTAACTGTAGATTTAACCAGTAAAATCCCGGTAAGTTTAGGTAGGGAGAAATCAACCATGATCCTACACATTGATATGGATGCTTTTTTTGCTTCAATTGAGCAGGCAATTAATCCGCGTCTTAAAGATAAGCCTTTAATTGTTGGCTCACGTGGCAGCAAAATGCATACCGTAGTTTGCGCGGCAAGTTATGCGGCTAAAGCCTTAGGGATCCATTCTGGAATGCCTTCCCGGGAAGCCTTTAATATTTGTCCAAGTTTAGAGTTTGTCCAAGCAGATCAGGCTAAATACATCTGGACTTCGGAGCAGATTTTTGAGCTTCTTGGTAGTTTTGGGTTACCCTTAAATTATGCTTCAATTGATGAGTTTCAGATTGATCTGACCGGCCATCCAAACCCGGTAAGTTTGGGTAAAGAAGTTAAAGCGAAGATCTATGCAAACTTTAACATTACTGCTTCGGTAGGAATTGCCAAGAATTGGCTACTGGCAAAGCTAGCTTCTAAGTTAAATAAGCCGGATGGTTTGACCTTAATTAATGAAGAAAATTTTGAAGCAATTTTATGCCAAACTCCGCTGAATAAGCTCTGCGGTATGGGTGGTAAAAATGGCATAAATTTAGTGGCCAATGGCTTAAAAACCTGTTGGGATTTATACTTAAACTTACCGGGATTTTTTAATAATAATCCCGGTAAGTTTGAAGAAGTTGCTGATAGGCCTAAGTCAATTAGCCATTCATATACTTTACCCATGGCTCAGATAAACCCCCGGGTTATCCAGGCCTGGATCAGGTTATTATCTGAAATGGTTGCCACCAGGCTCAGGCAGCAAAATTTAGTCAGTGCAACTGCGCATCTTTGGTTAAACGGCCCGCAAATCGGCAATTTTGGGGCACAGAAAACGCATCAATTAACAACTAATGATGGTTATGAGGTTTATCAGAGAATCCTTAAAATAATGGCAAAATTAGCCCTAAAAAATCCCAGAATCCGGGCAATTGGGGTTACCTGCAGTAGCCTTTCTCGAGGCATCTATCAGCCTTTACTTAGTGAAGATATCCGCAGGGAGGAGCTTATAAAGGCCCTAGACCGCATAAATAACCGCTTTGGAGAGGGGTCGATTCATCCCGCAATTACCGTTTTAACCCGTTAATCGGATTTTTCGATTAAGGGCAAAAAATCCCAGGAATCTTATATAGAACTCTGCCGAGAATTGTTATGAATAAAATAAGCCGGTAAGTTTAAGTAAAAAAGAAACTGCTTTTCCACAGCTTAAAAACAGCCTTAAATAAACCATTGTCTTCCATAGCTTTATAAACACTTAGCTAAGATAGACAAGTTAACATAAGATATATTATAGGAAGTAGACCTAAAGGGTAAAATGAAGCGAAATTACCCCAAGCTGGGTGTTTTGGTTAGCCGATTAGGCGTATTTCTATTAGCGTTATTGGTAATTGTCGGCTTCTGGTTTGGTAAATTATCAATGCGGGAACTGATTACATATTGGCCGCCCTGGATTCTTATGGATGATCCGGTGATTATTCCTTTAGCAATCAAGTTATGTGCTTTTCTTAAAATTCGGCTAAAAGTCTGCTGGGATATACGCATGGATTTGGCTGCCTCTTTTTGGCTTAAATTCTGGTAATCTGCCAGCCTTAAAGCCTCAAATTCATCCATCTTCAGCTCTACCTCTTCAGGCCTTCCTGGCCTGCCTCTGGGGCTAAATCGGTTGATTTTTGGGTCAACTTTGACTATTCTATATTTTCCCGGTCTTCCGCGTGGCCGCATTTATTTTACCTAAATTTACCTACATTTAACGCCCCGGTTATTCTGAGTACCTACTCATAAATATCACTTAAAGCTGGAATTGTCAAGCACAAATTGCGCTACCTAGCGCATACCGGCGCAATTCCAATTAGCGCCGGGTAACTCCTTCTTTTAGCATGGGGGCGTATTCTTTTCATTTATAAACGGTCCTATGCAAATAAAAAGGGCTCAACGGTTAAGTCCAGCCCTGTAAAATAAGTTGTAAATCTATGTTATTTATTGTGATTAAATTTTGTAAACTTTATCTCCTTGCCTTACTCTTGAGGAGACTTGCAACCCGATTTCATCGCCTTTTTTGGCGGTTTGAATATCTACTCGGTCAATCTGCATTGAGGAAACAATTTGAGTTAAATCAGTAGTGTGCCCCTTTATCTTTACAGTATCTCCATTTGCCAGTGGTTTTTTTAGCTTGATTACTGCGGCTTGTACATGGGGAAAATAATGAATAATTAAGCCGATAAGGTTGCCTTCAGACTTAATGGTTTTTTTTGTCGGTTTCTTTTTGGAAACTGAATTTTTTTTGGTGGTTTTTCTCTTAATCAGCTTTTTGGTTGGTTTTTTAACCGTCCTCTTGACGACTCTTTTAACCGTTTTTTTAGCTGTTTTTTTAGTCAATTTTTTTAGTGATTTTTTGATTTTCTTCTTTCCTTGTGCTTTGCGCTTGGTGCTTAATTTTAAAGCCATAGGAACCTCCCCTTTTAAAGGATTACCTTCTCTGATATCTCAGTTATAACCGGTATGCGGCTGTAAATACCTAAAGCTGACTGCATAATTCCCCATAAAGAAACAAGTAAAAATAAGGCATATCCAAAAATCCCGATTAACCAGCCTAGAAAAGGGATAATTGAAAGTATGAATGCCGCTACTTCCATAACAAATAGCACTAGTCCTTGTTTGGCATGGAAAAGGGCAAATTTGTTGTCTTTTTTTAAGATCAAGGTAATTATACAGAGAAAAGATACATACGAAATTACGGCAAAAAATTTACCTTCATGAATCTGCTGCTCATCCTGCGGGTTAGCCATAGTATTATTTACCTACTTCTAATAATGAATCCAGAGTGCCGTAAGTATTTAATTGTGTCAATGGATTGACCGGATCTTCAGACCAGTGGCCATCAATGACAAAACGGTAGCGGTATTTTCCGCTGTTTAAGTTTAAGTGTTTGGTCCAGCAGCCGTTCGTCTGTTCCATGCGGCTGTTTTCATCCAGTTTCCAATTATTGAATTCTCCGGCCAGATAAACTTCTTTGGCTTCAGGTGCTTTGACCGTGAGTACAACCCCGTTTAATTTAGGCAGCTCATTTTTGAGGATCTCATTCATCCGTTTTTGGAAAGTTTTTTCGATAGCCTGTGTTGGCGCTGGCGCCTCTAGAGAAGCATTTTCCTGAGTGATGATTTCGCGAGAAAGCGAAAAATAGTCCTTAGCTCCGCGGCAGTATTTATCGTAAGCTAAAATGTTTAAGCCTTCGTTCTGGGCCTCTTTTAGTTTTACATTTACATGAATGATATTGGAAAATAGCTTATTTTTATAATCGGTTTTAATTCTTTCCAGCATCGTAAATGAATGCGCAAGCCGGGAATCAAAATTAGCCACCAGAATCCGAAAATCCACACTATGGCCTAACCTTTCTTTAATTAAATTAATGATACTGGTGAGCTGGCTTACGCCTTCCAGCGAAAACCTGCTGGCTTCTACCGGGATAATAATCTCATTGGCTGCCCGGATAGCGTTGATGGTCAGGATACCTAAATTTGGTGGGCAATCAATTAAAATATAGTCGTAATTATTTTTAAAATTTTTCAGAGTATCGCAGAGCCGTGACTCTCTGCCGATTTCTCCGCTTAATTCCTGTTCCAGCGTGCTTAAAATTATACCCGAAGGAGCAATATCAAAATTCTCTCCTAAGTTTTGGATGATTTCTTCAAGTTTGCATTTTTTATTGGTAATTTTAGAAAGGACGTTATAAATGCTTAGATCAGTCTTAATGTTTAACCCGCTGGTGGCATGCGCCTGAGGGTCAAGATCAATAAGCAGCACTTTACGGTTATTCTTTGCTAGTGCTGCCGCTAAATTTATGCTGGTTGTAGTTTTGCCGCAGCCGCCTTTTTGATTCGAGATGGTTATAATACGCATTTAGGTTCTCCTCCTATTTTAAGACCCTAATGTTATCTAGATAAACAATTCCTGATTTCTCGCGGGCATTCCACTCTTCAACACTGAAAGCCAATTCTTTCATTTGGGCCCAGTCGTTCATTTTAGCGAATTTCCTGAAATCGACTATCTGGTTTGCCCACTTGGTGGAAATATCTTTAACGTAAATTTCAGATTTTTCATTAAAACGGTTAATAAACTCTACGCGTAATGAAATTATGTCTTTAGGATTAGTTTTTCTGACCATAAAAGCCAGGGATTTATATTTGGATAAATTCAGCTGTTTAAGATTTAAAGAAAAACTTTCTTTTTTTGCCGGATCAAAATTAAAATTGATTTTTACCGTATCCTGATA
>Ga0247841_10001377_pt1 | contig 55943 bp, 73 predicted proteins | sample LaCruzMarch2015__2_FD_192410 | JGI IMG/M metagenome (GOLD analysis project Ga0247841, IMG submission 192410) | Freshwater microbial communities from meromictic Lake La Cruz, Castile-La Mancha, Spain - LaCruzMarch2015_18m | ecosystem: Environmental > Aquatic > Freshwater > Lake | place: Spain... | reverse complement strand
CAACAGAAGAATCTGAGATAAAAATATTCGACTTCTTTAATTGGCTTCCAATTGCAATTTGGTGTTCTTGGATTTTATTTACCTTGTCTATGCTGATAATTATTTATAGGGCAAGACAAGAAATAAGTTATAGTTCTAGAAAAATAGTTTATTGGATGGGGGGTTAATAAGAACATGACCTCGATGGGATTTGAACCCACGACACCTGCATTAAAAGTGCAGTGCTCTACCAGGCTGAGCTACGAGGCCATTAATAAATTAAAGAAAGAGATGGTTTAAAAAAGCTTTGGATTTAGTTAAAAAAATAAAAATTTACCCCGAACAAACTCCTTTTCTAAAAAAAGTTCTAAGTAAAAAATAAACAGAAAGGTTTTTAAATCAATTTTAACAAGATTTTATTATTGAACAGTTGACAGTCTAATCAAAGTGTTGAGACTACAACTTCAAAACAAAAGATGCACATTCTACAACCCAAACATACTAAACTTTCAGAAAAAGAGGCAGAAGCAGTTCTACAACAATTTAACCTTTCAAAAAGCCAATTACCGAAGATAATTTCTACAGACCCAACATTACCGCAAGGTTCTGTAATTGGTGACCTTATCAAAATAGAAAGAAAAACTGAGTTAGGAGTAGACACTTACTTCAGGGTTGTAGTATAATGGAAAAAAACAAGCACATCGTAGTTAAAAAATATCTAAGCGAACACTCGCTTGTTGAGTCAAATGTAAATTCTTATAATATTTTTATAGATCAAAGAATGCAAGAAATTGTAAAAGAAGTAAATGAATCAATAGAAAACGAAGAATTTGAAATAACTTTGGGAAAAGTAGAGGTTGGAAGACCACAAGTAATTGAAGCAGATGGTAGTACTTCGTTATTATCTCCAACAGAAGCAAGATTAAGAAATTTAACTTATTCTGCTCCAATAACAATGGAAATTACTGTAAAAAAAGACAACCAAGTTGATTCTGAAGTTGTTGAAATAGGTAAAATACCTGTTATGGTTGGAAGTAAAATATGTAATAATCATGGATTAACAAAAGAACAAAGAATCGAATCTTACGACGATCCAAATGATCCCGGAGGATATTTTATAATTAATGGAAACGAAAGAGTAATGGTAATGGCTGAAGATTTAGCAGAAAACCAACCTTTCATAGAAGACGACAAAAAAGGAAGACCACAATTAAGATTATTTTCATTAAGAGGAACATACAGAATTCCAGTAACAATCAACGAAAGCAAAGAAGGAATACTTCAAGTTTCATTCTCAAGGTTTAGAGATATTCCTGCAATAATTTTACTAAAAGCGTTAGGGTTAACAAAAGAATCAGAAATTGCAAGATACTTAAATAAAGAAACAGACAGTGTAATTGTAAATCTTTACGAATATGTTGATATTGCAACTTCAGAAGATGCTATGATGAAAATAGCAGAATTAACAAGCCTGCAAGGAACAAAAAAAGAAATTTTAGACAGAGTTAAACAAAGAATCGAATCATATTTACTTCCACATATTGGTCAAAGAAAAGAAGATAGATTAAAAAAAGCAGTAACAGTTTGTAAATTAATCAAACAATTTTTAGTAGCAAGAGAAAATCCAAATTTAAGAACAGATAAAGACCATTATGCAAATAAAAGAGTAAGACTTTCAGGAGATTTATTAGCAACTTTATTCAGAGTTAACCTCGGTATTTTAGTTAGAGATGTTGTTTATTCTTTACAAAAATCAGAAAAAAGAAAAAAATTCTATTCAATAAAAACAATTGCTAAATCAACTTTATTTTCACACAGAGTAGAAAGTGCTATTGCAACTGGTTCGTGGACAGGTGAAAGAACAGGTGTAACACAGAATATGGATAAAACAAATTATCTAGCAATAATTTCCCAATTACAAAGAGTTTCAAGTATGCTTTCAAGTGACCAAGAAAACTTTTTAGCAAGAACATTGCACCCAACTCATTACGGAAGATTCTGTCCAATTGAAACACCAGAAGGAACTGAAATTGGTTTGAGAAAAAACCTAGCAATTTTAGCAAAAGTTTCAACAAGAGTTATTGGTTGGGACGAACAAAAATTCATAAAAGAGTTACAAACATTTGGATTAGACCCAGAAGGAACTCAAGGAACAGATGTCTTTTTTAACGGAATGTATATTGGAAATGTTCAAAACTCATCTGAGTTTGCAAGAACAATAAGAGAAAAAAGAAGAAATAATCAATTACCAATACAATTAAGTGTAAGGGAAGAACCAGATTATAATTTAGTTTTAATTTCTACTGAACCTGGAAGAGCTTTAAGACCGTTAATAATTGCAGATGCTGGAACTCCGAGATTAAAGGAAGAACACCTATTAAAATTAGAACAAAATGAGATGTCTTGGAATGATTTACTTCAACAAGGAATAATTGAATATCTCGATGCTGCTGAAGAAGAAAACGCACAAGTTTCTTTATATGCTCAAGAATTAACTAACAAACATACTCACTTGGAAATAGACCAAATGGATTTATTCGGTGTTGTTACAAGTTTAGTTCCATACGGAAATCACGACCAGTCTTCAAGATTGAACAGAGGTTCTAAAACACAGAAACAGTCTTTAGGTATATATGCCGCAAATTATTTATCAAGAGTTGACACAGATGTAAGTATTTTACAATATCCCCAAAAACCAATTGTAAGGACATTTGTTTATGACACTTTGAAAACTTATCCAGCAGGACAAAATGTTGTTGTTGCAGTTATGACTTATGAAGGTTACAACATGGAAGATGCTTTAGTATTTAACAAAGGTAGCGTCGATAGAGGGTTAGGAAGAAGTTATTATTTTAGACCATACAATGCAACAGAAATTAACTATGCAGGTGGTTTAAAAGATGAAATTGCTGTTCCAGATAAAGACACATCAGGTTACAGAACAGAAACAAGTTACAGATTTTTAGAAGATGATGGTATTGCTTACCTTGAAGCAGAAGTTGGATCTGGAGAAGTTCTTATTGGTAAATCATCTCCGCCAAAATTCTTGTCAGAAGCAAGAGAAATTTCAATTAGAGCAAAAAAAGAATCAAGTATAACAATGAGACAAGAAGAAAAAGGTGTTGTTGATTCTGTATTTATTAGTGAAGATGAAGAAGGAAATAAAATAGTTCAAGTTAAAACAAGAGACCACAGAATTCCAGAAATTGGAGATAAATTTGCAACTGCTCATGGTCAGAAAGGTGTTCTTGGTTTGGTTACTCCAGAAGATGATGTTCCATTCACTGCTCGTGGTATTAGACCAGATGTAATGTTCAACCCACATGGCTTACCTTCACGTATGACTGTTGGTTATTTAATGGAATTACTTGGTGGGAAAGTTGGATGTTTAAGAGGAAGCACAGTTGATGGTACTTCATTCTCAGGTGAAACTAAAAAAGAATTAGAAGAACAACTTAAATCATTAGGATTCAGATACGACGGAAAAGAGACAATGTTCAACGGAGTTACAGGAAAAAGAATGTCTGTAAAAATATTTATTGGAGATTTATATTACTTAAAATTAAAATACATGGTGGCAAACAAAATACATGGTAGAGCTTCAGGTAAAATTGCATTATTAACAAGACAACCAATTGAAGGAAGATCAAAGGGTGGTGCTTTGAGATTAGGAGAAATGGAGCAGCAAGCTTTAGTAGCTCATGGTGCATCTTTACTATTAAAAGAAAGATATGACTCAGACAAAGTAATCCTCCCTATATGTTCAAAATGTGGAAGCATAGCTATCGACGATAATATTAGAGGAAAAATAATCTGCCCAATTTGTTCAAGTGAAACAGTTGAACCAGTTGAAATGTCATATGCATTTAAATTATTATTAGAAGAGTTGCAAGGAATGCACATCCAAACAACTTTCGAATTAAAAAACAAATACGAATAAAATGATAGAAAATAAACCAGTAAAGAAAAAAGTAGCAGAAATTAAGTTTTGCTTAATTAGTCCTGAAAAGATTAAAAATATTTCAACAGCAAAGATAGTTACACCCGAACTTTATGATATAGATGGTTATCCAGTAGACGGTGGTTTAATGGATTTAAGATTAGGTGCAATTGATCCGGGAGTAAGATGTAGAACTTGTGGTGGAAGATTAAAAGAATGTTTAGGACACTCAGGTAGTATTGATTTAGCAAGAGCAGTAATTCACCTAAAGTATATTCCAATAATTGAGTTAGGATTAAGATGTTTCTGTCATCAATGTGGAAAATTAATGTTAGACGAAAAAACTTTATCAAAATTAACTCCAAGTCAAAGAGCTAAAAAAGCAAAAGACTCAAAAAAATGTCCTTATTGTAACGCGGAACAAGAAAAAGTAAGATTAGAAAAACCAACAAGCTTTTACGTCGGAAAAAAGAGATTGTTCCCAACAGAAGTAAGAGAAATGTTAGTAAAAATTCCAGATGAAGAATTGAAAAAAATTGGAGTTAATACAAAAACTTGTAGGCCAGAATGGGCAGTTTTAACAATGCTTTTAGTTCCACCTGTAACTGTAAGACCAAGTATTATTCTTGAATCGGGTGAACGATCAGAAGATGATTTAACACATAAACTTTCAGATATTATAAGAGCTAATCAAAGACTTTGGGAAAACTTGAACGCAGGTGCTCCAGAAGTAATCATAGAAGATCTTTGGGATTTACTACAATTCCATGTAACAACATTCTTTGACAACAATGTTTCAAAAATACCTCCAGCAAGACATAGATCTGGACAACCATTAAAAACAATTACAGAAAGAATTAAAGGTAAAGAAGGAAGAATTAGAAAGAACTTAGCAGGTAAAAGAGTAAACTACTCTGCTCGTACAGTTATTTCTCCAGACCCTTCAATAGAAATTAATGAAGTTGGTATTCCTTACGAAATTGCAAAGATCGTTACTGTATGCGAAACAGTTACAGACCTAAACATAAAAAAATTAAAAGATTTAGTTCAACAAGGAGAAGTTTATCCTGGTGCAAATTACATAGTCAGACCTGACGGAAAAAAGAAAAAAATTACAGAAGAACTAAAAAAAGAAATAATTGAAGAGTTAGCCCCAGGCTATAAGGTTGAAAGACATCTTCAAAACGGCGACGTAGTTTTATTCAACAGACACCCATCTTTACACAGAGGCAGTCTTATGGCTCATTTTGTTAGAGTACTTCCAGGAAGAACTTTCAGAGTACATCCTGCAGCAGCTCCGCCTTACAATGCAGATTTTGATGGTGATGAAATGAATATCCACAGCCCACAAACAGAAGAGGCAAGAGCAGAAGCAAAAATACTTTTAGATGTTAAACAAAATTTAATTTCTCCAAAAAATAATATGAACCTTATGGGTTGTACACAGGATGCAATTACAGGAAATTACTTATTGAGCATAAATGAACTAACAAAAGAAGAAGCAAACCAATTATTATTTACCTCTGGAATTGATTCTCAAATAAATAAGAATAAAATATCTGGTTTAGAAGTTTTCTCACACATACTTCCAAAAGTTGATTTTGACAACGGAGTTTTTAAAGTTAAAGATGGAAAAGCAATTGAAGGAAAAATAAATAAAAAAGCACTTGGAGATGAAGATGGAGAATTAATAAAAGAAATAGATAAAGTACACGGGAGAAATGTTTCCTTTGAATTTTTAAAAAAGGCATTCAAACTCGGAAAGAATTACATGAGCCAGAAAGGAATTTCTGTCGCAGTTAATGATTTTGATGTTGATGAAAAAATTATAAAAGCAAGTGATGAAATAATTAAAAAAGCAGAAGAAAGAACACAAGAAATAATTGACTCATACTACGACGGAAGTTTAGAAATTATTCCAGGTAAAACAAAAGAAGAATCAAGAGAAATAAAAATCGTGCAAGTTCTAAATGAAGTAAGAACTAAAATTGGTGACATTGTTAAAAAAGATCTTTCTCCAAAGAACCCAGTAAGTAATTTCTTAGGTTCTGGTGGTGGTGGTTCTGTTCTTAATATTACTCAGATGGCATGTTGTGTAGGTCAGCAGGCATTTGCAGGTGGCAGAGTTAGTTTAGGTTACAAAGATAGAACATTATCTTTCTTCGAGAAAGGAGATTTATCTCCAAAAGCAAGAGGATTTATTAAAAGTCCATTCATGAAAGGATTAAGACCAGATGAATTTTTCTTCCAGGCAATTACAGGTAGAGATTCACTTATGGATACTGCGTTAAGAACTCCTAAATCAGGTTATTTATACAGAAGATTAGCAAATGCATTACAAGATTTAAGAAGAGAATACGACGGAACAATAAGAGATTCTGGAAATAGAATAGTTCAATTCAAATACGGAGTAGATGGAGTAGATGTCTCAAAGATACACACTAACGGACAATTAGAATCTGGAGAAGCAATTGGGTTAGTAACTGCTCAATCATTCGGTGAAGCTTCAACACAGATGGTCTTAAATACATTCCATATGGCGGGTGTAGCTGAAATGCAGGTAACAACTGGTTTACCAAGAATTATAGAAATATTCGACGCAAGAAAAGTACCTTCTTCACCAAGAATGGAAATCTACTTAAAAAAAGAATTTAACAACGAAGAAGATAGCAGAGTTTTTGCTGAAAAAATAAGAGAAGTAACTTTAAAAGAAGTTTCATCAGAGGTAAATCTAAATTTCTCTGAGAAAAAAGTAGAAATAAAATTAGATAACAAAGGATTAAAACAAACCCACACAACTGCTGCAAAAGTTATGGACAAATTAAAAGACTTAGGGTATAAAATAAAAGAAAGAGGGGAATATTTAGTTATCGACGCTCAAGAAATGACTTTCAGAGATATTTACAAAGTAAAAGAAAAATTAAAAGAAACTTCAATTTCGGGAATAAAGGGAGTTGCACAAATATTAATTGTTAAAAAAGATAAAGATTACATTGTAATGACTCTTGGAACAAATCTGAGAGAAGTTCTAGCTCTGAAAGAAGTTGAAGCTGAAAAAATAACTTCAAATGATATTCACGAAGTTTGTGATGTATTTGGTATTGAAGCTGCAAGACAGTTAATTATCGACGAGGTTCAAAAGGTTTTGAATTCTCAAGGTTTAGATATTAGCATAAAACACTTACAATTGATGGCAGATGCAATGACAACAGATGGTGTTGTAAAGGGTGTAACAAGAATGGGGATTATTGCACAAAAAGCGTCTATCTTAGCAAGAGCAACATTCGAGACACCTATAAAACAATTTGTAAACGCAACAATTAAAGGGCAAGGAGATAAATTAACAAGTGTTATAGAAAACATAATTATTAACCAACCTGTTCCTGTTGGTACTGGTCTTCCAGGCTTATTGGTTAAAGTCGTTGGCCCTTTAGTTAAAAAGGATTCTGAGAAAAAAACAGCAGATAAAAAGATTGTAAAGGAAGTTAACGAATAAAAGATGTCAAGCACAATAAGTATGCAAGATATGATGTATATTAATCTGTTCAGTAAAATAACGGGGGTCATTACAAAATATTGTTTCCCGTATAATAACATGATTCTCTACGCTGTTCCATCTGATTTAATTTCTAAAGCAGTTGGAAAAGAGGGGATAAATGTAAAAAGATTAAGTAATACCTTGAGGAAAAGAATAAAAGTAATTGCGCTTGCTCAAGAAGGACAAGAAAAAAAGTTTATAGAAAGTATTGTTGAACCAATAACATTTAAAGACGTGCAAGTAAAAGAGAACGAAATAATTTTAACTGCAGGGAATCAAATGTCAAAAGCTTCTTTAATGGGAAGAAACAAACAAAGAATGCAAGAAATGCAAAGAATAATCGAAAGTTGTTTTGGAAAGAGTTTTACAATTGTATAAGAAACCTTTTTAAACCAATTTTATTAATGATACTTATAACAAAATGGGATTAATGGGCGCGAATAAATTTATAAAATCAAGAAAAAAGCTTAGATGGCATGATAAAAAATATTCTACAAGAACATTAAACTTATATGCAAAATCAGATCCATTAGAAGGTGCAAATCAAGCAAAAGCAATTGTTCTATCAAAAGTTCAAAAAGAAGCAAAACAGCCAAACTCAGCAATGAGAAAATGTTGTAAAGTTCAGCTAACAAAAAACAGTAGAAGTGTTATTGCATTTATTCCTGGAAACCTAGCACAAAAATTTATTGATGAACACGACGAAGTTATAATTGAAAGAATTGGGGGAAAACAGGGACGTTCTAAAGGAGATATTCCGGGCGTAAGATTTAAAGTAATTAAAGTAAATGACCAACCATTACATAGATTATGGAAGGGCCAGATTGAAAAGGGTAGACGTTAAAATGGCTGAAGAACAAAATTTTAATTTTAAATTATTTGATTTATACGACGTTTCTGGAATAGAAGTAAAAGAAGCGGGATTAAAAAGAGTAATCAATTTAGAACCAAAATTAATTCTTAAAAGTCAAGGAAGAAATGTAAAAAAATTCGGACAATGTAATGTAAACATTGTAGAGAGATTAATTAACAGATTACACGTTGCAGGACATAGAAATAAAAAAAATAAAATAGCATTAGGAGTAAACACTGGAAAATACGCTAAAAATGCAAAAATAGTTTTATCTGCTTTCGAGATGATCGCAAAAAAAACAGGAAAAAATCCAGTTGCAGTTTTAGTTGAAGCAATTGAAAAAGCTGCTCCAAGAGATGAAATTACAGTAATTGAATATGGTGGTGCAAGATATCCCCAAGCAGTTGATATTTCTCCAATAAGAAGAGTTAATTTAGTTTTAAGATATATTACTAACGCTGCTGGAGATAAAGCATTTGGAAAAAAGAAAGCAATTGCAGAAGCTTTAGCAGAAGAAATAATGTTAACAGCTGAGGGTAATGGCGAAAGTGTTCCTCTTAGAAAAAAGAACGAATCTGAAAAACAAGCTGACGCTGCACGATAAAATTTAATTCTTCAAACAATTTTGGGAAGCAAAGCAATTACCTCTTGATATGTTCTAACTCTTTGAGAAAGGGGTAATGTTCCTGGAATCTCTAAAGCAAGCACAGTTTCTGCATTTGGTCCTGGAACTATTTTTCCATCAACAAAAATTCTATCTGCTGCAAATAAATCATCAATTGAACTATCTGTAACAAACCTAACAAAACCATTACGAATTTCTTCATCCCATCTTGTACTTCCGCCATTCTTAACCGAAATCCCAGATCTTCTTATCTGTCTTAGAATACTTTTAGCAATTGGATCTTTATTTCTAAATCTTCCATGTGAATATAAGTAAGCTCCGTTTTGTTCGACTTCGTCCTCGTGAAAATCAATCACTAATTGGGGGACATACTTTTTAAAAAGAGAAATAAAATAATTATTAACTTGAAGTGCTTCAAGACAAGAATGTGACTCTGCTCTTGGCCGATCTTCTCCGTCGAGCATAAGATGTTCTGTGTCATTAACGCTTTCTCCAGCTGAATTCGGAGTCCACCTATATTGATTTACATGTCTCCAATCTTTAGAGTATCCTACTGGATTACAAAGCGGAATTAAAACAATTGGGTGCGTTCGCCCTAATTTAAGCAATAAATCAACTGAGCTTGCAAGAGCATTTGGTCCAGAAGGTTCTTCACCATGTATTCCAGAAATAAGGTATAATGCCTTTCCAAATACCCCTGTTCTAAAACTAATTATTGGTTCCAATCTTCTTCCGTCAGTAGAATAATAAATTGTCTCTGAGGTCCAACCATTTTCGACTAGTTTAGATAAACGAGAATATATTTCCCCCACTCTTTTTCTTCCGTCATCAGTAAAATCTAACATTCTTTCTTTCACATAAATCTATTTAAATTGTTTATTGTCCTAGAGAAGATAAGATGAAAATATTCAGACAATGGCCAAATTTATGCATGCCTGCAGCTGTTCAGTCAGCTCTCTATAGACTAGGAAGAATAAAAATTCCTCAAATGGTAATTGCAAGACAGTTAGCATGGCCAGAAATACGGAATCAGTCTGATATAGAAATTAAACAATGGTATTATGATTCTGGACCAAATCCAGAAGATTTAGTTGATGCTCAATTTAGAATCAATCCGAGATTAAACGTTAGATATATCTATCCTTCTTCGTTAGAAGAATTAAGAGCAGCTTCCCAAAAAGGAGAGATTGCTATCTTAAATTATTCTTTTGTTAGAGAAAGGTTAGTTGGAGAAAGAGGAGAAGGAAGATATACTGGAGAAGAACATTATGCTATTTATTTAGGTGACGACAGAAGAAATGTTTCTTTAGGAGATACGTCAAAATGGAGAAAACCAAGAATAGAAATAGTCCCAATTCCAGATTTTTTATCCCATTGGAGAGAAACTAATTCTCCTATTTATTTTGATGAAAGAAAAGGCAGAGCTCCAAAACAAAGAGAAGCAATGTTCCTAAGTCTTGAAAGAAATTAAGTTAGAATAAGAATATTTTTAAATCAACAATTAATAAGTTAAATATGCCAACATTAAGAAATTTAATTATCTATCCTTTAACAGGCTGTTCTTTACTCTTTGCAGGATGCAGCAGGCAAGAAGTCCCAATTTCATCCAATGCAGGAACTTATGCTTTGGGAAATGTATCTAACGCAAGAGAAAGAGTTGAATTTTACGGAAAAGAAATAACTTTAGCAAGAGAAAGAGGAGACGAATTTGCAGCAAGATTATTTGAACAAAAAAGAAAGGGATTTCAAAAAGTAATTGATAGTTCAAGACCATAATTTAAATATCTTTCAAGAAACATTTATTTCACTTTAACCTTTCTTCCGGAGTGTTTTCATCAGAAAACCTACGCATGAAAAATTAAAAACCATAAAATTTTTCTTCGGGAAACATTTAAAAACCAATTTTCCAATAAGATAATATTCTAAAATGGTAGAAAAAGAATCAAGTTTACAGAAGATCAATAGACTTACAAATACTCAGAAGAATATTAGAAATGTTGCAACTAGTGCGCACATCCATCATGGTAAAACTGCTTTTACAGATAATCTTTTAGCTGCTGCAGGCATGATGGCTGCAAAAAATGCAGGTGATTTAGATGAGGGTATGGCGACATGGCAACACGGAGATGAACAAGAAAGATTAATGACAGTTGATTCAGCAAATGTTTCTATGGCTCACAATTTCGGTGGAGAAGAGTATTTAATTAACTTAATTGATACACCGGGCCACGTTGACTTTGGTGGAAATGTTACAAGGGCTATGAGAGCTATCGACGGAACTTTTGTGTTAGTTTGTGCTTCAGAAGGAATAATGCCTCAAACAGAAACTGTTCTTAGACAAGCACTTAAAGAAAGAGTTAAACCGGTTTTATTCATAAATAAAGTTGACAGATTAATAAAAGAATTAAAAGTAACTCCAGAACAAATGCAAGAAAGATTTTTAAAAATAATTGAAGAGTTTAATCATTTAATTCAACAAATCGCAGAAAAAGAACTTGCAAGCAAATGGCAAGTAAGTGTTACAGATGGAAGCGTTGCATTCGGTTCAGCAAGAGACAACTGGGCAATGTCAGTTCCTTACATGAAGAAAAAAGGAATTTCATTTAAAGATATTTACAAGATTTATGAACTTGAAGACGAAGAAAGAAAAAAATGGGTTTGGGAACACGCACCATTAAATGAAGTTATTTTAGATATGGCTGTAAAACATTTACCTAATCCAGTTGATGCTCAAAAATATAGAATCCCAAAAATATGGAAAGGAGAATTAGAATCTGACTTTGGTAAAGGATTATTAAACTGTGACAGGAACAGCGAAGTTGCATTTGTTGTTACAAGAATTGTTATTGATCCAAAATCAGGAAAAGAAATTTCTGCAGGAAGATTATATTCGGGTACCATCAAAAATGGAATGGAACTTTATTGTAACAATGCAAAAAAAGCAGCAAAAATTCAACAAGTTTTAGTTTATAATGGTGTTAAACCAGAACAGTTAGATGAAGTTCCAGCAGGAAATGTTCTAGCTTTAGCAGGATTAAACATCGACGTTGGTGAAACAATTACAACAAAACCACAAGTATCATTTGAAGAAATTAAACACTTATTTCAACCAGTAATTACAAAATCAATTGAAGTTTTAAAAACAGCAGATCTTCCAAAATTAATTGAAGTTTTAAGAAAAGTTGCTAAAGAAGACCCTTCAATAAAAATTGAAATTAACGAAGACACAGGTGAAAGTCTTTTGTCAGGTATGGGAGAATTACATCTAGAAATTATAGAGGGAAGAATAAAAAGTGAAAAAGGATTAGAAGTAAAAATGGGTAACCCAATTATTGTTTACAATGAAACAGTTTCAAAAGAATCACCAGAAGCAGAAGGAAAATCTCCAAATAAACACAACTCATTCTTCATAAAAGTCGAACCCTTAGAACCAGCAGTTTATGATTTAATTGAAAAAGGAGAAATGCCAACTGGAAGACTAAAGAAAAAGAATGTAGAAATGAATGAAAAATTAGTTGCAGTGGGTTGGACAGGAGATCAAGCAAGAGGAGTCAAAGAGTTTTACAAAGGAAATATTTTTATAGATATGACAAAAGGAGAAGTAGCGATTGGAGAAGTTATTGAAATGATAATGGATGCATTTGAAATGGTAATGGATTCTGGTCCTTTAGCACATGAACATTGTATGAAAATGAAAGTAACTCTTTCTGACATCAAACTACATGAAGATGCTATCCACAGAGGTCCTGCTCAAGTTTATCCTGCTGTACGAGAAGCAATTCATGAAGCAATGAAAAACGCAGGCGCAATCTTATTCGAACCAGTACAGATTCACGTGATAGAAGCTCCAGAATCATTTATGGGTGAAATAACAAAGTTAGTTGGTGGAAAAAGAGGACAAATATTGAATATAACTCAAGAAGGTTCAACTTCAGACATCGAAGCAAAACTACCTGTAGCAGAAATGATTGGATGGTCTAGTGATTTAAGATCAGCAACAGAAGGTCGTGGTACTTCTTCTTTGAAAGATCAACTTTTTGAAAGAGTTCCTCAGTCATTACAAGACGAAGTTGTTAAGAAAATAAGACAAAGAAAAGGTCTAGCTGAAAATCAATAAGTATATCCTGAAGTGAGATAATTCTTTTAAACTAATTATATGTTGAAAAATAATGGCCTCTGGAATCGCAATTGCAAATATTAATTTAGATGAACTTGGTCCAGAGTGGTGTGATTGGTGTCTTCCAACTACTAATTATTATAATGGCCCATACATTTTTGTTAAAAATGAAGTGAACATAAACGCCATCAGAGAAGTAACTGAAGTTTCTCCAGAAGAAGTTTTAAGAGAAACATTTAGAAGAACTGGAAGAACAAACGTTTGCGCAAGAATTAAAACAACAGACCCAAATTCGATGGAATATTGGTGGGATATGGGTTGGGTACCTGATGGAAAGTTAGTAGTACCTGACAAATTACGATGGGGGGAATTAGTTCAATGGTGTCATCAGCAATCCGATTTTGGACAAACAAATTTTTGCCCAATTGGAACAGCCCCAGAAGAACAAATAATTGCTTACCTCGATAAAAATTTTGCTCAACAAAAGAGAAGATAAATTTTATTCGTGTTTATCTGCAAGTTCTGTTAATTTTTTAAATAATCCCCCGTGACCAACTATTCTCGGAGATAATACTAAAGTTTTATGGTCACCGTATAAAAGAACTTTATAATAATCTTCTGGGCCATATGATGTACCAACATAACAGCCTCTTTCTAAAGAAACTTGAAGAGGGAGAAGATTAAGAACCAAAGCATTACAAGCAGTTTCTAAATCTTTTACAGGAGGATTAAGTTCCATATGAAACGCTCCATCTTGTCCTGTTTCAACATTTTCAACTCTAATTTTGTTGGGGTCACTTTGAAGAGCCACAGCAACTTCAACAATTGGCTCAAAATCATCCGGGTGAGGTCTAGAAATTTGAAATGGATTTGTAATAATTCTCCCAACATAACTACCAATCCCGCTTAAAATATTTTTTAATCTCATTTTTCAACAAAAAAAAGTTAGTTTTTAAATATGATTGTAATAAAAAATATTAAATACCCTAATTTTCTTATTAATGCATGAATAAAAAATTAAAGAGGTTTGGTGCAGCTTATGCTAGTCTAATTCTTCTTGCAATATTTACAGTTATCTGTTTGTTAAGAGCAAATTATGAATTTTTATTTTATGCAGTTGGAATTTTTTTATTAATAATCCTGATGATGGAAACAGATAAAATTTTTAAGTATTCCCAAGCAGCAAAATGGGGAGTTACTCTTGCGTCATTATTACACTTTTTAGGAGGTACTTTAGTTATCAACGGAAAAAGTTTATATTCAACAATGATATTTGGTCTAATTGGAGAGCCCTTTTATGTATTCAAATTTGACCAATTTATTCATTTTTATGGTTACTTTGTTTTCGGTTTATTTGCTTATGCAGTAATTAAAAAAATTTCCACACCAGGAACAAATAAATTAATATTAGGGTTAATAATGGTATTAGTAGTAAATGGCGTTGGTGCATTAAATGAAGTACAAGAATTTTGCGCATTTTCATTAATGAATGCAACAGGAGTTGGAGATTATGTTAATAATGCTCTTGATTTAGTATTTAATTTACTGGGCTCAATAGTTGCTATTTCGGTGATAACACTTTCTAACAAAAAATGAAAGCAAACATAAAATTTCCAGTCATTAGAAATTGTTTAAGAGGCTACCTCAAATGAAAGGTACAATAGTAAAGCAAAGCTTAGAAAATACAGATTTCTTAAAGAAAATAAAAATTCTAAAAGAAAGAATTACAGATGATAAAAAACCAGAAGATAGATGGAACCTATTAACAGTTGAAATAAAAGAAGAGCAAATTGAAGAACTCAAAAAAAGGATAAAAGAAAAATGGTATACTCATTTCTGGAATGAAAAAGAATTAATTATTGTTTTCAAAAATAAAATTTTCAAATTTAAACGAGGAGACAATCTACAAAAAGCAATTGATTATGGGATAAAAGAGGGTATTCCAAAAGAACAGTTAGACTTCATTATAGACTAATTTAGCAGTAACCTCGTCGAGCAATCAAATATTCTTAAAAAAATCAAAAGATTTATAAACCCAAATTCTCATAAGACAATATGGCAAAAGCAAAACCAAACATGAACGTTGTTTTCGTAGGGCACGTAGATGCAGGTAAATCTACATGTATCGGAAGATTAATGTTCGACACTGGTGCAGTTACTGAACAGCAAATGACTAAGTTAAAAGAAGAAGCTGCTAAATACGGAAAAGCAGGTTTTGAATTCGCTTATGTTATGGATAATATTAAAGAAGAAAGAGAGAGAGGAGTTACAATCGACTTATCTTACAAGAAAATTATTACACAAAAATTCGAGACAACAATAATTGATGCTCCAGGTCACAGAGACTTTGTTAAGAACATGATTACTGGTGCTTCACAAGCTGATGCTGCTTTCTTAGTAATAGATGCTGTTAACGGTGTTCAACCACAAACAACAGAACATCTTTGGTTATTAAGAACAATGGGTGTTAAAAATATTGCAATCTTGATAAATAAAATGGATAGTGTTAATTACGAAGAAGCTAAATTTAATAAAGTTAAAGAAGATGTTTCTAAACTTTTAATGCAAGTGGGAATAAAACCAGAATTAACAACTTTCTTAGCAGTTTCAGGACAAAAAGGAGATAATGTTGCTAAAAAATCAACAAATATGTCTTGGTATAAAGGACCAACAATTGTAGAACAATTAGATATCTTCCCACAACCAGAATTACCAACAGGATTACCAATGAGAATGCCTATTCAAGATGTTTATGAAATTACAGGAATTGGAACAGTTCCAGTAGGAAAAATTGAAACTGGTATAATGAAACCAGGACAAAAAATTATAATTTTACCCGGAAGAACAGGAGTTGGAGTTCCAGGTGAAATAAAAACAGTAGAAATGCATCACGAAGCATTACCAGAAGCATTAGCTGGAGACAATGTTGGTGTTAATATTAGAGGAGTAGGAAAGAAAGATATTGCTAGAGGAGATGTTATCTGTGAAGCAAGTAATCCTATCCCAGTAGTTGAAGAATTTATAGGACAAATCGCAGTTATTAATCATCCAACAGTATTAGCAAAAGGATACACACCCGTATTCCATATTCATACTGCTCAAGTTCCTTGTCAATTTGTAGAATTAATTTGTCAAATTGATCCAAAAACAGGTCAAGTTATTAAGGAAAATCCAGACTTCTTGAAGAATGGAGATGTTGCTAAAGTAAGAATTAGACCTCAAGGAAATCTAGCTCTAGAAACACAAAAAGACAATCCTTACATGTCAAGATTTGCTGTAAGAGATGCTGGCTCAACAGTTGCAGCTGGTATGTGCATCGAAATAGTTAAGAAAAAGAACTAAGTGTGATTGACCTTAGAGAAGAGTTCTAAAAAATTAAAACATGACAATAGAAAAATTAACAGCAGGTATTGTTGGATTTATTGATAGAAACAACGAGTTGCATAGTGCTAATTCTAACGGGGATTTAAGATGGCACGGAGACATACCTGTAGAACATAATGACCCTCGATTAACAGCAGAGTGCTTTCTGCATAGTTCTGGTTTTATGCCTGATGAAATAAAATGTTTCTATTTTGAAAAGATAACCCATTGTGATATTCCAACAGTTGGAGTTTATACTTTAAGAAGATAATTTACTAAAAATAACAATTCTAAAACTAAATGATAACCTTTCACATTCTTGATATGTTGAAGAACCTAATTGATTTAATATTTGCAAATTTAAAACTGAATTGAGAAATAGATTTTTAAACCTCTTTTCTAAAAGAAATAAGTGGCACCATTTAAAATACACAGATTAATTGTTGGGCAAAAATACAATTTAGGACCACACATCGACAGAGGAGAGGTTGAAGAAGTTTGGGCAACTTTCTGTGAAAATAGAAACAATAGAAATGTTTTTTACAGAGAAGAAGATGGACGAGTTTTAGAGTACTCTTGTGATGAACCACCCGGAATAGTTCAAGTAAGAGAAAATGACTTAATTAGCTTTAGAATTTGTTCTCAGTTTGAAGGAGTAGTTACAAATGTCCAAAGAGAAACATCAGCAAAAGGATTTTTAAGACATCTAGAAAATGTTAGTTATGTATAATAATCTTTAAATACTAATTACTTTATCCTAGAATATGCTAATAAAAAGAGATGCTTTAAATAAAGGAATGATGAAGAGTGATATTGATGCTTTTCTAAAAGATAAAGGAGACTACGTAAAAATGGACCATCTTTCAAGATTCATGAAAGAATCGTTACCAGTAGATATTCGACGATATGTTGCAACTCTTTTAGCAGAAATTTATGAAAAAAAAGGCATGGTTTCAGACTCTGCAAAAATGTACGAAGTTGCTGCAATGTGTTCTGTAACTTTCCAAGATAAAATAAAGTATTTTACAAAAGAGGCAATTGTTTATATAAAAACAGGTATGTTTGAAAGAGTTGATGATTCTATTATGAAAGCAGCCTCAGAATGTAATTCAAAAGAAAAGGCAATTCTTCAAAGTGAAATAGTTTTAGCTTACAAAAAAGCAGCTCAAGAATATGAAACAAAGATGCAAAGGTCTCACGCAGTAAAAATCTACGAAAAGATGTTAACAATGACAACAGTTTCAGATGCAGAAAAAATACAAGTAAGAGATAAATTAATTGATTTGTACGAAAAACTTGGAAAAGTTGACAGATACATGACTCTAAAAAGAATCAAAGAAGGAAAGAATCCTTATTCATAAAAAATAATTCTTAGATAATAAGTAACTTCATAGTAGTTACAAAAACAAAAGGTTTAAATAGGTAATTTTTATACAATCTTAATGGGAAAAAAAGAAAAGCTTAGCAGTGATTTAGGGATGGCTGTAATGGGTATTCCAGTCGGATTTATAACTGGAACAGTAAGAAGTTGGGTAGATCCATTTTCAGTTTTCAAAGAACTAAAACATGTAAGAGATAAAGGAATAAATCGAATACAAGATTACAGTTGTCATTTGTTTGGAGTTTTAGGATATTCAATGGGGGTTTATAATATTTTTTCAAGGATTGCAGAAGATCCTAAAAATGTTGCAAGTTATGTTCCTATTGCAGTTAATGCTGTTTCTGCAGGACTTCAAGTAGGGCTTTGGGCTTATAACAAAGGTAAAAGAGATGGATTAGCAGAAAGAGTTGAACAGTAATTAACTTCCACTTCACAAAGTTTATAAACACCCCCAATTTCTTTACATTAATAGAAAGATACGTTTAGACGATTATCATATTCACATTCATTTTAAGCGATAAGCTAATCTGTATAAGAAATCAAGTATTTTTCTATTTGAGATCATAAGATCTTAAACTAAATAAATTAAACAAAATAACAAAAAATGGCAAAAGTTAGTCCAGTATCAATAAAATACATGATACATGCGAAATTAACAGCAGAAGGCACTTTAGAAAAGCCTGACGTAATTGGAGCTTTATTCGGCCAAACAGAAGGTCTTTTAGGTAATGAACTTGAAATGAGAGAATTACAAAAAGAAGGAAAAATTGGTAGAATAGAAGTTCAAATGGAAAAGATTGATAAAATGAGTGTTGGAACAATATTAATTCCAAGTGCTTTAGATCAATCTGAAACAACTCTAATTGCTGCTGCTATTGAAACTATAGATAGAGTAGGTCCATGCGACGCACAAATTGAAGTCGAGAAAATCGAAGATGTTCGTGGAAGCAAAAGAGACTATATTCTTGATAGAGCTAAAAAACTTTTACAAGGAATGCAAACAACAACAGATTCAAGAGAAATGTCAAATGGCATTAAAGATTCTGTAAGAGTTGCATCAGTTTCAGAATACGGGGAAGAAAAATTACCTTGCGGTGATATCTCTGGAAATGAATTAATAGTTGTAGAAGGAAGAGCTGACGTAGTTAACCTAGTAAGAAACAATGTCAAAAATGTCATTGGAATGAACGGAACAAAACTACCTGAAGGAGTAAGAACCCTCAGCAAAGAAAAAGAAGTTACTTTATTTGTAGATGGAGATAGGGGCGGAAAACTAATTGCAAAGAACGTTGTAGACAACGCAAAAGTTGCTTGGATTGCAGTAGCTCCCGACGGGAAAGAAGTTGAAGAGCTTGCAGGAAAAGAAATTTTAATTGCACTTAGAAGAAGAGTTTCTGTTGCAGAATTTTTCAATGAAAGAACTCCTTCAAGGTTTGAAGCAAGAGAAGAAAAAGCTGAACCTGAAGTAGAAAAAGTAGTTGAAGAAGACACACCAATTACAGAAGAAACAATTGCAAAAATAAAAACTATCTTCAAGAAAAATGAAGGTAGTGAAAAAGCTGTTTTACTTAATTCAAAATTAGAAGAAATAAGAACAGTTTTTGTAAAAACTCTTGGTATGACAATTGAAAGAACAAGAGAAAGAATATTTGCAATAGTTATTGACGGCGCTGTAACAAAAAACATTATGTTTGCTGCAGAAGACGCTGGCTGTAAATTAATAGCTGCAAAGAATTTCGCTACATCAAGTGATAAAATAAAGTTAGTTAGCTTTTGATTAAGTAATTAATTTTTATCTTTAATTTGGCTCGAAAGAGCCTTCTTTTATTTTTTTATTTCAAGAAATCTTTAAATACCACCCCCCACTAGGATAATTATGAAAAGAGGGTGGAAAGTTGTTATGGGAATTATTGTTTTAGCAATATTAGTTATTGCTATTTATTTTTCATTCTTTTTCTATTATTCTGTAAATACCCTCGAAGATTTTCAAGCACATCAAAAAAAATGTGCAAGAACAATTTTTATAAATGACGTTAATTACACAACTTTCGAGTATAAAATTCTCGGAGAAGAGGATAATAAATGTGAAATCCAAGTAAAAGTTCTTCAAATAAAACAAGGCACACTTGACAAGCAAGCACTTGAAGGAAAAATAATGGTTTGTTCAACAGAATTAGAAAGCACTTCAGCACCAGAATCAAATTTAAAAGAATGTCACGGATTATTAAAAGAAGAAATACAAAATATTCTGATTAACAATTGCCATTCTCAAATTGTTGCAAATATCGGCGAAGTTTCTCAAGAACTTAGTAAAATAATTTAATTATCTTCTAATTGGTAAAGCAGCGATTATTTCTTTAGCTTCTTGTAATTGTTCTGGACTTAAAGAAAATCCATCTTTTTTATTTCCAAGAGGTTCACTTTGAATAGGGTAAACTCTTTCAGGCATCTCTTCTTGTTGTTTCATTCTTAAGGGTATTTCTGGAGTTATTCCTATTGCTCTTTCAACATGCGCGGGGAATTTTCCAGGATCTGCTGTTTCGTAAATTAAAGCAGGAATACTAAAGTCTCCGAGATTCATTAGCTCCAAAGCTCTCCATCCAACAGCACCATGTGGATCAAGAATAATTCCATACTGTTCAAAAACTTCTCTCATTGTGTCATAATGTTGTTGAGTATTTATTGCGAAGGAGAAGATATCTCTTCTCATACCTTCTAAATCTGGAGACTTTCTAGTTACACCTTTTCTTACAACTTTTCCTTGAGCATTTCTTTCATCAAATAAAGATCCACCATAAAAATCAAAAAGCCTTTCCATGTTACTTGGGTGTCCAACATCCATTGCACTAGAAGGAGACTCTCTTGATCCTCTAACAACATATTTTCCCGTAGTTAAAAAATCAGGAAATTCTGTATTTTCATTCACACCACAAATAATTCTTGAAATAGGTAAACCCATTTGTCTTGCAAGAACACTACCCATCATATCTCCAAAATTACCAGAAGGAATACTTGCAACAAATGCTTCTTCACTATCAAGACCCATTCTTGAAAAACCATAGAAAGGGTAAACTACTTGGGGCAACAATCTTCCTAAACTAATTGAATTCGCAGAAGTAATTCTTTCTGAATCTCCGAATACTTGTCTAGCATATTCTTTATCATTTAATAATATTTTTGACATTGCTTGAGAAACGTCAAAATCACCTTTTACTGCAATAGCATGCACATTTCCCCCAAGAGTTGTCATTTGTTTTCTCTGACCAGAACTAACTGAATCTTTTGGATAAAATACAACATAAGCTACATTATCTAAGTTATGTAAAGCACTCCCAATTGCAGGACCAGTATCTCCGCTAGTTGCTACTAAAACAAGTCTCCTTAATCCTCTTTCTCCTAAAACTCTATCTAAAGATCTTCCAAAAAATCTTGCTGCATAATCTTTAAATGAATATGTTGGGCCTTGAGTCAGCCACATAATATTTGTTCTCCCAGTAACTTCTTGAACTTTTGTTGGAATAACTGAATCATCATAAGCATCTTTTAACATCTCTCTTAATTCAGAATCTCCAAATACTCCTCTTAAAAAAGGATTTAAAACTTCAAAAGCTATTTGAGAGTAGGGTTTTCCAATCATCTCTCTAACTTGGCCGAAGGGTAATTGAGGAACTTCTTCCCGAGACATCATAAACAATCCGTAATCTTCTGGCTGACCTTCGAGCAAAGCATCTTTGAACGTAGTTCTTTTTCCAGAAGGATTATTTGTACTATAGTAGGTCAAAGCCATATACTCCAATGATAAATTATCTTTTTAAAAATATATGTAATAAAAAACATATAAAAACCATGTTCTATTTCTTGTTTTATGTTAAGAATAGGCCCTTCAGGATTAGGTGGTGTTAAGGAAGCAGTTGCAAATTTACAAGAGTTTTCTAAACACAAAATAAAGGCTTGCGAAATTGCATTCACTTACGGAGTTTACATAAAAACGCAAAAAGATGCAGAAGAAATAGGACAAACAGCAAAAAAATTAGACATAACTCTTAGCATTCATGCACCATATTACATAAACCTAAATTCGGATGATCCAAAAAAGGTACATAATAGCAAACAAAGAATTCTAGAATGTTGTAAAGTAGGAACTTGGCTCGGAGTTAAGCGGGTTGTTTTTCACGCAGGATTTTACGGAAAAAATAAAGAAAGTGCTTATGAAAATATTAAAAAACAAATTCAAGAATTAATAAAAGAATGTAAAGAAAAAAAATACACCCCACAATTATGCCCAGAAATAATGGGAAAAATAAATGTTTTTGGGAGCATAGAAGAAATACACAAACTTTCTGAAGAAACAGGCTGTGGATTTTGCATTGATTTCGCACATATTTTAGCAAGATACAAGGATTACAAATTTGAAGAAGTTCTAAACTTATTCAAAACAAAAGAAGAAATTCAAATTCATTTCTCAGGAATTGAGTACGGAGAAAAAGGTGAAAAAAATCACAAAGATACAACAAAGGAAGACTGGAAAAACCTCCTAAATCACCTCCCAAAAAACAGGGACTTTTTAATAATTAGTGAGTCACCAAACCCATTTAGAGATGCGATTCAAGCAATTGAATTATCGTCGTAAACCCCTATGTCTCTTGTTGTTACTAACAGTTAGTACTATTAAAGAGAGACTTTCTGTTGTCACCGTAAAGTTTATAAAGAAATTTAGCAGGCTAATATTACGGAAAACAATGTTTTCTGTTAACTAAATGAAAACAAAAAAAATGACAACACAAAAATTAATAGTTTCTGTGTTAGCGATCATATGTGCTTTATTCGTAGTTGCTACAATTAGTGCAGCTGAAGTTACAAATGATGCATTAGTTACTGTAGATGAATCTTCAGTAGCAAGTAACAGCTTAAGTGTTGTTGCTGGTGATACAATCACTCTGAAGGTGTATTTTACATCTTTAGTAGATGCATCTGATGTAAGAATAAAGGCAGAAATCGAAGGCGACAAAGTAGATGTTAGTACAATTTCTGATAGCTTCGACGTTGAAGCAGGTAAACAAATACCAAGAAAAGTTCTTACATTGAAAGTACCTTATGAGTTAAAAGACCAAGTTAGTGATAACGTAGCTCTTAACATAAAGATATGGAACGGAGATTACAAAACTGAATTGGCTTATACTTTAAGAGTATTAAGACCTTCATACAACGCTGATGTTAAATCAATTTCAATACCTCAAAGTGTTGAAGCTGGTGAAACTTTTGCTGTAGACGTTGTTTTAACAAACATAGGTTATAATGACCTTGAAGACGTTTATGTAAAAGCAAAAATAACATCATTAGGTGTTGAAAAATCTGCTTATTTCGGCGACATAGTAGCAATAGAAAATGACAGTAACTGCTGCAATGATGATGAAGACCAAGACACTGTAGTTGGAAAGCTTTATTTAAAAGCACCCTACAATGTTAAACCAGGAGTTTACACACTTGAAGTTCAAGTTACAAATGATGACATGACTACAAGCGAAGTAAAACAAATTGTTGTAACAAACGATTTCCCTGAAAATGTCGTTGTAACTAGCTCAACTAAAACAGTTGCAGTTGGTGAAGACGCTGTTTATGACTTGATCTTAGTAAACCCAACTGATAAAGTTAAAGTTTACAGATTAGTTACAGAGTCTGGTAAAGACTTTTCATCACAAGTAGACGAAGCTGTTGTTGCTGTACCTGCTGGTTCAACTAGATCAGTTCAAGTAACTGCTAGTGCTGATAAAGAAGGAGAACATAAATTTAAAGTTGATGTTCTTTCTGGTTCAGAACTTGTTGGTAGCGTAGTTCTTACAGCTAATGTAGAAGGAAGCAATATCGCTAATCCAGTTGTGATCTTAACAGTTGTACTTGTAATAGTATTCGTAGTATTACTTGTAGTACTTATTGTTTTGATGACAAGAAGAAACAAAAAAGCTGAAGAATTCGGCGAAAGTTATTATTAAGCATAATTTTATTTTTTTTATTTTTTATTTTATATCTCGAGAAAAAGAAAGAGAGAAGTTGGTTTAGTTCTAAACTTATTATCAACAAATATATAAATCCCAAAAACAGATACAATTATGGCAAAAGAAGTGAAAAGGCCAAATAAGGCAAAAAGAGTGATTATTTCTATAGGAATTGCAATTCTATTTGTAATGTTCGTAGCTTATGCAACAGAAACAATTTATCCTTCTCCAAGATATGAAAATTATTGTAATCAAAGCAAAATAGCTCCAATAGAATACACAAACCAAACAATTTGTGAAGCAAGTAATGGAACTTGGATTCCCCAAGATATTCAATGTATAAAGGCCCCATGTGTCCAAGGATATTGTGATTTATACCAAAGATGTCAGCAAGAATTTCAAAATGCTCAAGAACCTTACAACAGAAATGTTTTCTTTATTTCACTAATAATTGGGATAATTGTGCTAATCATCTCATTCATTCCGTCTCTAGAACAAATCAGTTTAGGTGCAATGGCCGGAGCGTTATTGTTAATAATTTACGGAACAATTCGATACTGGGGCGTTCTGTCAAATATCTGGAAAACAATTATGATTGGATTTGCTTTAGCAGTTCTAGTTTGGATTTCTTATAAAAAGTTAAAAGAATAAAGTTACCGTGCTAAAGGAGAATCACTTGTTAAACTTGACTCTAACTGAGAATATATTCTTGTATTAATATTATCACTTCTTTTACCAAAAATATCCTTAGCTCCATTTTCAATTAAATCACAAACCCATAAACTTCCAGCAAGTGCTACTCCCGCCAAAGCTAATCCAGCAACAACATAAACTAATCCTCGAGAAAGATATGGTCTATCTTTGTGTTCCATAAGAAATCCATAAAGTTAGCATTTTTAAATCCTCTTTTATTCCAAAATACTCTTTTCAACTTCAGTCTTAGCTTCCTCTTCCTTAGGTAAATGCTCTGCAATTTGTTGCTTCATTGTGTCTAAATCAGCTTGATCTTGCGCATTTAATCTTAAACTCAAAACTTTACTAACTCCTTCATGCATACTAACACCAAATAAATTAGTTGCTCTAGAAATAATTTCATCATTATGTGTGATAACAATGTACTGGCCTCTTTGCATGTACTTATTCAAAAGCGAAGCCAGCCTTTCTGAGTTCCTTTTATCTAAAGCAGCATCTATTTCATCTAAGATATAAAAAGAGTAAGGGTTAAGCTCCTGAATAGCAAAAATCAAAGAAAGCGCAACCATAGTCTGCTCTCCGCCAGATAAAGAAGTAACATCAAAATATTTACCATGTCCTGTTTTAACTTCAATTCCAATTCCTGCAGCAAACGGATCTTGTTTATTTTCTATTTGCAAACTAACCTGACCCTTCGTGCTTATTTGAGCAAAATTTCTAGAAAAAATTTCATTAAGTTGTTCTAAAGTTTTAAGGAAAGTCTTCTTTTTCTTTATGTCTATTTCATGAATTACTTTCATGATACTTTCTTTTTCTTTTGCAATAATTTCTGCTTTTTCTCGAACAGAGTCATACTCTTTTTTAATAGAGTCATAAACTTCCAAAGAACGAAGATTAACACTCCCCAAACGAGTTAAAGTTTCCTGAGCCCTAGCTAAACGTTCTGTCAAAATATCTTTTCCAGATTTAACAATTTCAACCTCGTTAAATTCAAGTATTTCTGTTTCAAGATTCTCAACTTCAGCGTCGAATCTAGCTTTCTCTATCTTAAAATTATTCATTTCCTGATCAAGAGAATACGCATTATGCTGTTTTGTTGACTTGTTTATTTCCAAATCCCGAATCTCTCTCTGAAAATTATCTCTTTCTTCAAGTAATTTAGAATACTTCTTACTTAATTCTTCATCAAGTCCTTTTTTCTTAGCAAGAATATTTTCTTTTTCAATAATTAACTTCTTAACTTGTTTAAGTTCCTCTGAAATATCTTCTTCATCTCTTTGCAATTGTTTTAAAGAAATTTTAGCTCTATCTAATTCTCTTTGTTTAAATGAAATTTCAGAATTAACATTTTCTTCACTTCTGTTAGAAATTTCCTGCACCTCTATTCTTGCTGTCTCGTATTTTTCTTCCACATTAGCAGAATCATCAAAATTCTGTTCCAAGAAAATTTTCCTTTTCTCTAATTCAGAAAGTTCTTGTTTAACTTTTTCTAATTTTTCCTGCACTTCTTTAATTTGATCTTTTTTAGCGTTAATATTGGCAAGTTTTACAATATCTGATTGCCTTCTTAAAAGTTCCCCATCAATAGAATCAATATCTCTCTTTAAGATTTCCCTATTTGAGTAAATTGATTTAAGTTCTTTTTGGGAAGAATCAATTTCTAATTTTAACTGAGCTAGTTTAGGAGAAATTTCATCTTTAATGTTGTGAATATGCTCTTCTGTGATTTTACTTTTACATAAAGGACAAATATCTAACTTAGATATTTTTTCAACAACTTTATTCTGATTTTCTATTTCAAACTCATCTGTGTGGCATGTTTTTTCAAGTTCAATTTCTCTTCTATTTAAAGATTCTAAAGACTGTCTTTTTTGAGTTAAAGCTGTTTTAAGTTCTTCTATCTTGGAGGGTGCAGATTTTTTATCAAACAACTCCAAAGAAATAGAGTCAATTTGTTTTAGTAAGAAGTTAGACTCATTATTATAATTATTAAATAAATTTTTTTTATCATCAACTCTTTCTCTCAAAGATTTTAGTTCAGATTTAGTCATATAAAACTTCTTTCTTTGTTCTTCTAATTTTTCCAATTCTTGTCTCTTCAAAGATATTTCTTTTGCATTTCTAGCAACACTGGGAGATTCTTTTTGCAAGTCAACAACAGAAACTTCCAAAGTTCTAATCATTTCCTGCAATTCTTGTTTTCTCCGGGATGTTTCAGAAACTTTCTTGTCGTGCCCCTCTGATTTAACTGTTAAACCTGCTAATTCGGCTCTTAAGTTAGCAATTTCCTGATTAAGTCTTTCCTGTTCCAAACCAGCTGATTTTTGAATATTTCCGTTAATATCTGCAATTCTTGTTTCAAGTGTTTTAACTTTATTTTCTAAATCAAGAATTTCTTTTTTTGCTCTTTCTATTTCTTTTTCTTTTTTTAGTATATTTTCTAAAACAACTTCTTTTTCTTTTTTCTTTTTAGATAAATCTGAAAAAATTATACTTGCTTTCAAAACCCGAACATCTTTTTCTAATTTCTTAAAATGCAAAGCTTGTTGTCTTTCTTTTTCCAAATTATTTAAGTAAGAAGTTCTTTCACGAAGTATTGCTGCGACTTCTTTTAATCTTTCTTCTGTTTTTTCAAGTTCGTGTATTGATTTTTCTTTTCTTGACTCATATATAGAAATTCCTGCAACTTCCTCGATTATTTTTCTTCTTTCTTCTGTATGCATTCTAACAAAATTCTGGATTTCTCCCTGAAGAATTATATTAAACCCATTTGGGTCAATTCCTGCCTGCGCCAATAAAGTTAGAACTTCTTGCCTTGTTTTAACTTGGTTATTTATTTTGTAAACACTCATCCCATTTCTTCTTACATTTCTAGAAATAGAAATTTCTTTTTCTGGCACACCGAAAGTATTTACTGAATTATCAAAGACAACTTCAACACAAGCTTCTTTTGCAGGACCGAGAGATTTTGTACCTAAAAAAATAAGATTTTGAGACTTCGATGCCCTCATGGATTTAGCACTTAAACGACCAAGAACAAAACAAAGAGCATCTGAAACATTACTTTTTCCAGAACCATTCGGGCCAAGAATGACGTTTATTCCTTGAGTAAAAGGCACTTCTGTTTTTCTAACAAAACTTTTGAATCCATGCATCACCAATCTTTTAATATAAGTCATAGATAATAGAATTATTCTATATTTTTAAAGATTAACATAGTCAAGTTACTCCAATGTTCTCTGCCCCAATTTAGTAATACAAGTTTTCCAGGTCTCCCAAGATTTTCTAAATATCCCCGCTTCTTCAAATTTTTTTGCATTTTTTTCCAAAAACCTTTGAGTTAAAGGATCAGAAGTATAACCAGAACCAACTTCAGGATATTTTTCTCTTATTTTAGCCATTTCCTTTTCACGTGTACTTTTTGCAATTATAGAAGCAGCAGAAACAGAAACATGATTCACATCTGCCTTATGTTCACAAACAACATCTAAATTATGAAGCTCGTTTATCTTAGTTTTTAAATAATCTCTCCAAGGAGCAATAGAAACAGATGGACAATCAACAACAACCTTCATTTTAGTAAATCCTTTATTGACTCTATTTATTATTTCAGCCATTTTAATTGCCTCGAGCTGGTTTAAATTAACTCCTGCGGCATTACAAGAATCTATTTCCTCTGCAGTGATCACAACAAAATCAAATGCAATTGCTTTCTGTCGCACAATATCTGCAAGAAATTCTCTTCGTTTATCTGTTAACTGTTTTGAATCTTTAACACCTAGTTTTTTAAATTCATCTTCTAATTTTTCATCAATTAAGCACCCACCAATAATCATTGGCCCAACAACAGGACCTCTTCCAGCATCATCTATTCCTAGGGTTAACATAAAAGAAAAAAACTTTACTTGTTTTTAAACATGTGTGTTAAAAAAGAGTACCAAACAACTTATTCAGCGATTATTTTTTCCATCTGACAATCATAATTATTAATCCAAGAATAAAAATAAGTGCTCCAATTATATCAATATCTATTCCCCAATAGCCATACGTGACCATATTTAAAAATTGAAAAGCTATTCCAAAAATCATTAAATAAATACCAACTCTTCTAGTAACTTTAAATTTCATATTATACTTAATAAGCTTCGTTATTTAAATCTACCCAAACCCACTAACAAGTTAGATAAATTGAATCCATTATTTCTTCTTCAGACTCTTCTGTAGGTATTCGAAGAATCGCAGTAAATCTTTCTGTGAAAGCCGGATAATCGGGATACATATATTCTTCTGATGAGTAACCAGCAAAATATACTTCATCAACTATGATGCTCCACTGAGTAGTTGCCCTTGAATTATTAACATATCTAGTGCATACTCCACTTGTCCATATATAATTCCAATCAGGGCATTTATAATCTCCTTCTAGTAATCCACCAGGACTTCCGTCAGGCATTTCCCCATCTTTAATTAGAAAAAAAGAACCTTCTGGCCCAGTAACAGTTCCAGACATTGTAACAGTACATAGTTTATCACTATTCCCATTGTCATATACCATTTTTTCTTTTAAAGTAGCCGTAATACTTTCTATTTTGACAGAAGGAGAAAATGCTTGATTCTTATCATCATTAGAACCTGCATTTGATATGTCTAAATTATCATCAGAGTCTGAAGAAGGGTTTGATGTATCCGAATCTCCAAATATAAACATCCCAAAAAAGATAGCAAAAATAAAAACTAAAGCGCCGATTGCTAAACTCACGTTCCTTTTCATATTACTTTTAACAAAGGCGATTATTTAAATTTATCCTCTAATGTTCAAATCCGACCTTTTCAAAAAAGAGCTTTTATCATCGATAAAAAAGTAGCGGGAGTGGGATTTGAACCGCACGACCTTCGGGTTATGGGCCCGACGAGCACTCCAGGCTGCTCTATCCCGCTTTCTTCGTCTTAATTGAGAGATTTGGCTTGTTTTTAAAACTAACGGAGATATACATTCTATAAGACTTTTTCTTATCTTTCTTACTTAATTTTCTAAATTTAATACTAGAACTAACTCCTTCTTTTTCTAAAAACCTTTTACATTGATCTAAGGCAGAATAATTTGTATTAATAACCATAATATATCCTTTTTTGTTATTAACGTAACCTTCTGAATCAATCAATCCAGAAACATAACCTAAACAAAAGTCATTGGATTTACTCTCAATTAAAATATTTTTATCAATAATTTCAAATAAATGTTTAGAATAAACACGAATTCTCTTACAGTTAAATCGCTTATCTTGGTATAAAAAATACCTTAAACAAAGTTTATTTAATAAACTAATTAAATAAGAAATAATTGGTTTATCAGATAAAGAATTCAAATAATATTCTACTTGATAATGCCTACTTTTTTTATCATATAATTTATAACCATCTCCTTCAAATAAACCAAATAAATCTCCTTCTTCTTTTTCATTTAAATTATTCATCTCTCTACCCCGCTATAAAAATATCAACCTTTATCGACTTTTAAGCTTTTCTAAAGAAGGTTTAAATATCTAATCTATTCTTAAAAATTATGCAAACTTTCTTACCTTATCCAAATTTAAGAAAATCAGTTAAATGTTTAGATAATAAAAGATTGGGAAAACAAAGAGTAGAAGCTTTTCAAATATTAAATATTCTTCTCAATAGAACAAAAACAAAAGGCTGGAGAAATCATCCTGCTGTAAAAATGTGGCAAGGATATGAAAATGCACTCAAACTTTATTTAAATGAGTCAATAACAGAATGGATAAAAAGAGGATTCAAAAACACAATGAAATTCGAAAACATTGAAGAGAAAATTATTTTTCCTCCTTGGCTAGAAAACAAAGAATTCCATTCATCCCATAGAAGCAATCTCTTAAGAAAAGATAAAGATTTTTATTCAAAATTTAAATGGAAAGAGTTAGATAACTTAGCGTATATTTGGCCCGTTAAAAAGAATAAACCTTAAAAGCCATTAATTCTCAGTAATATTACCTTAAGCCCAGTTCGCATAATGGTATTGCAGCGGATTGCTAATCCGCGCCTCTTACGGGGCCCGCAGGTTCGATTCCTGCACTGGGCATTTATGATATAATATGGATAACTTACCAAAGGTGTTAGTTGCCTGCCCAACTTATGAAGGAATGTCTTATTGTTTAGAGAAGTTTATAGAAAAAATAAAATCTTTGACTTATAGAAATTATGAAATTCTTATTGTAGATAATTCTAAAACAGAAGATTATTATAACAAATTAAAATTAATAAAGGACCTAAAGGTGCTAAGAAATAAGCAAAAAGAAACTAATCCAAGAGAAAAAATAGTCAATAGCAGAAATAAAATTCTTGAATATGCAAAATCCAGCAGTTATGACTTTATCTTAATGATGGACCAAGATGTTATTCCGCCAGTAACAATTATCGAAGACCTTCTTTCCTGTAATAAAGAGATTGTTTCTGGTTTATACTTTAACTATTTCTCTACATCGGGTAAAACAAAACTACTTCCAGTAGCTTGGGCATCTCTAACTCCTGAAGAATTTGAAGAAATAAAAAAACAAGTAAAATTCCCACCCGCAATAAAATCTCATGAAGACATAAGAAGACATCTCACTCAAGAAGAAATAGAAAGCAATAAAGTTGTTGAAGTTATAATTCCTTCTGCAGGCTGTATGCTTTTAAGCAAAGAGGTATTCCAAACAGTTGGTTATGAACTTCTAAATCTAAAAGAGCTAGGTTTTCAAGATCCAACAGTAACAACAACAGATGACATTGGTTTTATCATAAATGCACACAAAAAAGGTTTCAAAAGTTATGTTTATACAAAAGTCAAGTGTGACCACCTTATTTCCCAAAAATATGTCCAAGATAAAGAAGGCAATTTCATATATGAAGGTCTATTAAAAAAAGATTAAAACATTTATTTTCTTAAGTCCGCCGCTTAGATAATTTTATAAACCGATTTTGTCATTACTTTAAAATGGCAAATAGAAGACTATCCAGAATTGAAAGAACAGCCGAACTAGGATTACAAATACAAATCGAACATCCAGGAATATCTGAAATGCATCTTGTAAAAAGAAGGTCTACAAGAGAAATTGTAGAAGAACTTGGATTAGCAGCAGAATATAAGTGCTGTCCTACAAGAGCAGATAGAGCCATTAGTTATGCTTTATGGGGTTATGATGGATCCGCTAATGTTGAATCCTTTGAAGGAATAATGCCTCGAGAAGCAGATAGAAAAGAAATTTGTGACACATTTAGATCGTCTGGGGGAAGAAAGGCAAGATCAAATAATGGAAAAATTACGTGGATAACTCGATTAGACATTTTAGAAATGGACCCAACTGATTCAAGGCCTTCTGAAGCCGAAAGAGCTTACCAATTATCCCTTATGAAACCAGCATTTACTTTTAGAGAAGGAACTAATGCTGGAAAAACAAATTATGCAGCAATTAGTTATCAGTTATGGCTTGAATATCCTGAAACAACACAAAGAACAAATGGTGCAGTTTCTTCTGCAATAAGAAAATGGGAAACAAGTAAAAGGTATAGAGCATCAATGACAAAAGAAAATAAGTAACTCTTTTAAACCCAAGAAACATATATTGATATGGAAACAGAAAGAGAGATGACACTTAGAGAGGGAAATGTAAGTTTGATTCTTGATTCTTATGTAGATATTTTTTCTGATTTTGATCCAAGACCTTTTTCAGAGAGATCTTTATCCCAAGATTTCTTAGAAGAATGTAAGAGAGCAGCAAGAGATCAGCACGGAATAACTGAATTAAGATTAATGATTCCTCGACATAAAAAAGATCCAAGAGAGGAAATGAAAATAAAAACCAGATTGCTTGAACACTTTCAAAAACACTTTCACGAAAAAGAAGAAGAAATGAGAAAAATAAAAAGAACAGGAATAATTTGGGTGTTACTTGGAGCAGTAATACTCAGTGTAATAATCTTGCTGATGATTAACGCTGGAGAAAAAAGCTGGATTTCTCTTTTAGCAATTTTAGAAATTCCTTGTTGGTTTTTGGTTTGGGAAGGAATGGGTAAAATATTCTTAACAGCAGAAGAAAAATTTCCAGAAGAAGAATTCTATAGAAAAATGGCTCGCGTAAGAGTAATATTTTTGGATTACTAATTACTTCTCAATATCGGAAGTTTTCTTCCACTGAATTCTATTTTTATCACAAATTGAAATAACTGAATTTCTTTGTTCTGAATTCAAACCTTTCCAATCAAGCACAAGAAAGTCAACTTCTTCTTCTGTTTTAGAAATTACTTCTTTAATTAATTCTTCATTAACAGGAAAAGCATACTGGGGAACAACATGGGAAACTGCAACATTCGATGACAATTGTAACTTATTAAAATTAGGACAATAATGCGGGCCACCAAAACCAATTGCAATTTCATTATACGTATTTTGTTTAAATTCTTGAAGAGTTTTAGAAAGTGCAAGTGCAACAACAAAACCAGCTCTTCTATCTTTCCATTCTTCATCACTAGAACCAATTTCCAAAAAAACGCATGGTTTCTCAATTAAAGGCCCGTGATGAGTGCATTCTAAAGTTATTTTGTATTTATCCAAATCATGTTCTTTTACAAGTTCATGAATTTTCTGAAATAATTGCTTTTGGAAAAGAGCTGAAGTCTTACAAACTTTAAACGGAATTCCCCCGTAAATTGCGTCCTTACCCGGATTCCCTGGAGCATGCAAAGAAATTGTTTTCTCTTTGCTTTCAGATTTATGCTTAGAAACAAAAATTACAAAGTCATATTGACTAATAGGATACTGATCTAAGTTTTCTGTAAAAATAGTTTCTTCATCTACAAATAAAAAATTAAACTTTCCAAATTTGCTCAAATTGTCTGCTATGTTCATTCCAGCAATATCTTTCTTACTTGCAATAACTAAATATTTTTGATATTTCATAATAAGAAGAACAAGCAAGAGGTTTTAAAGATTATTGAACTCAAAAACTACATTCCTAAAAACTTTAATGCTTCATAAACAAGGAAAGCAGGCCAAACAAGTGCTTTTAACACACCCAGCAAACCAACCCAGAATCCACTAGCAGTTGAAATGTAGTAAATAGCTGCTCCAATAAAACCAAGGCCATAAACGGCACAAGTTGAAGAACCATTCCATTTTTTACATCCACATTCGCATTTTTCTTTTTTCATTTTTACCTCCCCAGAATAGATGTTTTTTGAATTTAAAAAAGTTTAGATAATATTTTAAACCAAGAAATCTTCTAAATTCATGCAAGAAATAATAAAATTGCTAATAGGAATTATTGCTTTAGTTGCAGGTTGGTTTATTGGAGATTATCTCGCTAAAATAACAAAAGAAGAACTAAAAGAAATCCAACTCTGGATAAAAGGCATTATTTTAATAAGTTTAATAGCAGGAATAGTAAGTTTGATTATTAGAAACGACTGGTTAATGTTTGGATTTTTCTTTGTTGCAATTGTTTCCAGTAGAAGTTTAATAAAAAAATAAAATGTTTGATTTAACAAAAGAGGAATTGAAAATATTAAAAAAGTTAGATTCTCCTAAAAAGATACAGAATTTTCTAGACACATTAAAAGTAAATTTCGAAGAAAATGGAGATACTTGCATGTCTCCAAGAAAAGTCTTACAAACAAGAAAATGCCATTGTATTGAAGCTGCTTTTTTAGCTGCATTAGCAATGAAGGTTAATGGGTTAAAACCAATGCTTGTAGATTTGCGAGCAACAAAAGAGGATTTTGACCATGTAATTTGCGTTTTCAAACAAGATAAAAAATATGGTTGTATTTCAAAATCAAATCATGCAGCCCACAGATTCAGAGAACCAATTTACAGAGATATAAGAGAAATAGTAATGAGCATATTTCACGAATACGTCGACAAAAAAGGAAGAAAAACTTTGCGTAGTTTCTCTGTTCCATTTGACATTTCCAAATTTGATTACATGAGCTGGCCAACTTCAGATGAAAACCTCTGGGAAATTGCAGAAGAGTTAGACAATATAAAACATTTCGATATTCTAACAAAAAAACAAATAGCAAATTTAAGAAAAGCAGATCCAATTGAAATCCAAATTGGAGAAATTACCGAATATAAACGATAACTTCTCAATCACCAATAACCTAATAAATTCCTATTTCTCAAGAAAATCATGAGTTATTACCTAGAAGTCTGGCTTAGGGGATTTGCAAAAAATCATCTTCGTGCTATATCTCGACAAAACCCAGAATTCTATCATCCGCATATTACTTTAGTTAGACCATTTGAAATAAAAACCGGTGAAGAAGAGGTTCGAAGAAAGATAGTTGCATTTTGTAACAAAAGAAAACCAATTCCATTCAGCCTAGAAGGCAGAGAAGTTTTTCCAGAAGGAGTTAGCTATGTTCCTGTTGTTGCTTGTGAAAGCTTATTACAGTTTAATGATGAACTTGAGGGATTATTGGAAGGAAATGTTGAATTTGCTCCAAGATTAGGAGAACAAAAAGTCCTTCATGCAACAGTTGATTTTCTGGATCCAAATTATGTTTGTCCTAGAATGAACCAGCACATGCTTCGATTGACAGGAATAAGAAATAAAAGAATTTGGTTTTCCTATGATTTTAGAACACAAAGAGAGCTTACTCGAGAAGAATCCCTATTAGATTAATCTCTCAAAGAACCATAAGCTAATCTAAGTCTATTCCCTTTAACCAAACTCCAAAGATCAACTGGATTAAGATATTGCTCAAAAATAGTCCAACCCCTACTTACTTTAATTTTTTCATCTGGGTAAAAAACAGCAACACCAGGAGCGCTAGGTTCAGTTTGATTTAAAGTAAGACTAACAAGTAATTTTCTTGGTTTATCTCTATTCAAACATTCATGAGAAATTACTCCAGCAGAGTTTGCAAAACTACAACAAACTAATTCCAATTCAGTAACAAGTAAATTAACTAAAACAGATGCTCTTCTACTTCCAACATAGGGGAAACCTTGAATTCGAGATTGTAAAAAATTACGAACATTTTGAAGTTCTCCAAAATAAGGAAGTTCTGCTAATTTCTCTGGAGTTAAAAATTCCATGATAACACTAAAAGAACTCAGTTAAAAACATTTGTATGTATTTATTCAAAGACATATTTATTTTTAAACTCAATAAACACAGAATCATATGAGTCGGACACCTTTGCGAAGAATGTTAGAAGAAGTAGCTAGTTCTAAGGGAATTAATATGCAAATGACTCCTCAGCAATTGTCTGAGTCAGGAACTCCGCTAAACGAATATATTCAAGACAGAATGGATCATCTGGGCCCAGTATTTAGACAAAAACATCCAATAGTGTTAACAGGACAAAATGAAACCTTATCTCTTTCTTATTTATGGGGAATGGTTGAGTTAGTAGGTCATGCACCCAAATGGGCCAAATGGACTTTTCATCCAACAGAAACCTTAGTTGCTGAAAATGAATACAGAACTCTTATTGTACATGCTGAAACAGGAAGATATCTTGGACATAGATGCGACGGTCTTGATTGTACTTTAATAGATAAAATGCTATTCCGTTTACTGCCAGCTAAATTAAGAGAAAAAGAAGAAGGAAGAATTGGAGAATATTATGTGGACTTTAGTCTAAATCCAAAAAACCTAGATCACATCACAAAGTTACTTAAGGGATTATTCTAAACGTAACTTCAAAAACACCACAAATCTTTATAACCTAGAACAAGTTTACTAAAAAATGCCACTTTACTCACATTCCAAGATTTCTACATTTGAACAATGTGCATTCAAGTTCAAACTTCGTTATATAGACAAAGTAATTCCTGAAATAGAAAAAACAATTGAAGCACACCTAGGAAAATCAGTTCACGAAGCACTAGAATGGCTCTACAACATTATGAAAGAAGCAAAAAGAACTCCTTCTTTAGATGAAACAATAATTCAATATACAGAAGCATGGCAAAAAGAATTCTCAAATGAACTAACAATAGTAAAAAAAGAACTAACACACAAAGATTATTTTAACAAAGGAGTACAATTTATAATCGGTTATTATACACAGCATTATCCATTCAAAGAAAAAACAATTGAGTGCGAAAAAAAGATAATAATTAGTTTAGATGAGGAAGGAAAATATAAAATTCAAGGATTTATTGATAGATTAGCTCAGAACTTAGAAACAGGAGAAATTGAAATCCACGACTATAAAACAGCAAATTCTCTACCAACAAAAGAAAAAATAGAAAATGACAGACAACTAGCTCTTTATTCAATAGCAATAAAAGAAGAATTCGGAAATAAAGCTGTTTGTCTAATCTGGCATTATCTCGCACATGACACAAAAATTTGTTCAAGGAGAACAGATGAGCAACTCTCTAAATTAAAAAAAGAAACACTAGAAATAATAAAAAAAATAGAATCAACTTCCTTTTTCCCAACAAATAAAGGAATTTTATGCAACTGGTGCGAATATAAAAATCTCTGTCCTGAATTTAATTCTCTTTCAGATTTTAAGAAAGAAGTTCAAACAACTTTAGAACAACTTAATAAAATTAAAGAAAAAGACAAAACAGAAATAATAGAAGAAATTGAAAAATACGTTTAACCTCTATAAAAATGAAGAGTTTCTGGGGGAGTAATTGGTGATATCTTATCCTTTAATCTTAAAACTGGAATTGGATGAAAAAATGCGTGAGAAGGATAACCTAATCTAGACAAAGCTTCTGAAATATTTCTTGCTCTTGCAGAATAAACATCCTTCCTATCTAAAGCAGCTCTAACTTCCCAAAGAGAATTTGGATTAGCAATACGATCACTCGCTTCGACAAAAGTAGTTGGATAAAAATGATCCCAATCAAGACCAAACCTTCTAAATTCTCCCTCTGTTCTAAAATCTTCAGTTGATCTAGCAGGGGGATTTGAGAAAATAGTAACTGCATTTACTAAACTAGGAACATCTGCTGTTGTAACAACTCTAAATAAAAGTTGATCTTTTTCAGTTGACATCTCACACAAAATAAAGAATCATTTAAAAGCATTTAGATAAAAAAACAAGAAGTAAATATTCTTAGAAATTACTCTTTTTCTTCTTTTGAGATATAATGTAAATCCTTAACTTGCTGTTTGATATTTTCTAAAACTTCTGAGAAATGAGCTGAGACAAACTTAATTGCTCCTGCACATTCGTGTCCACCACCAGAAACATTTGCTTGAGGAATATCTTTCTTTAACTTTTTTATTATTTTTTCTACAGGTAAAATTGGTTGTGTTGCTCTAACAATTATCATTTCAGCTAAACAACCGAGAGTAATAACTGGTTTTCCTTCATTCTGCGGAATAATTGTATCATGAATTAATCCAATAACTTTCCCAGGATTTGGATAAGTAAATCTCAAAGTGTATTTTTCTAAATCAATAGAAGAAAATATAACTCCTTCAATTTCCTGTGTTCTTAAATAAGGTAAAGTACTTTGCAACTGAGTTTCAATTCCTTTTGTTACTTCTTCATTAAGTACAGCTACAAAAGCAGGATTTGTGTACAAGTCTTCGAATATTGTTTCACCTGAATCAAATTTCAAATTATAAGCAATAAAGTCAATTGCAACTCCTATTTGTTCTAATTCGTGTCTTGTTTTTCCAGAATTTTTAATGTAATCTTCTGTTTCTTTTATATCGCATCTATCACTTATTCCAGCAACAGCAGGAAGAGCAAGATTCTCGTATTTCTCATAAATAAATCTCCCAAGTTCATAGGCCAGCATTCCAGCACTTGTTTTACTATCTAAACCTTCAATATAAGGATTTAAATGAAAAGATAAGTAAGGATCAACTGCTGTTTTTTTATCTTTAATTATAACTGGATTATGGTGGTCTAAAACAATTACTTCAAAACCTAAAGACTTCAGTGTTTTTAATCCGAAAACATCTTCTGGTGTAGAACCATTATCTAATACAAAAATCAAAGGCTTTTTTTGTCCATGTTTTTCTAATAACCTTTTTGTAAAAACAATGTCTCTAAGAACATCTGTAATCTCATAAAAAGGTGCTTTACTTGGTGATCTACGCAGATTATATTCTGGGTTAACCCCAATTTTTTCCATAAACATTTTACAAGATTGTTCTACTGCAATTCCAGCATTAATTCCATCTGAATCAGCATGATGTCTAATTAAAATAGATTGATTTTCTAAAATAGCTTTTCTAATTCTTTTAGCTATCTGAATAAAATAAGGTCTTAACTTTTCATATCTTTCTGATTTTATGCTAAATTCTTTATTTATTGGCTCTGAATTTTTATCAATTATTCCTTTAAAGTCAAAATTAGATTTAGTAATATGTTCAATTTCAATCTGAAGTTTTCCAGCTCTTTCTTTTACACTACCTTCTAAAAAAACAACATCTCCTTCTTTAAGATTAGAATCTTTTATTACTGCATCTGCACTTGCATAACCATCACTTACTACAAAAATAACTGGGCCTGGCTGAGTTTTTTTTAGTATTCTCACATTTCCCTTAAAATAATCTCCGTCATTTAGTTCAATTATGCTTGAAAGTTCTCTTCCATGAAAACCTTGAAATTTATCTCTAAATGGTTTCTTAAATGATTTATCAAAACTTTTAAAATCTTTTTTGAATTTCATATTAAATAAAATATTTGAGTCTATTTAAAGATTTAGAAATGGCGATAAAGATTAAACTGACCTCAAAAGAGTTACTGGGGGTAGAATTGTAGGAGTTCCACCATCTGATTCTGGATCAGGATGATATTGAGCAAAAAAATGAACTTTGTAACCTAATTTTTCCAAGCATTTAGCAACATTAGCTGTTCTTTTTCTGTAAATCGGTTCTTGGTCAGCTGGAATAGAAAGAGTCCAAACAGATTGGGGGCTAGATAATCTAGTTGCTCTGGAAAAAGTGTCAGTATATCTTTTTTCTTCATCTCCAACTAAAATTTTAAAACCACCAACATTAAAAGAAACTGCTTCTTCTAAAGGAGATTTTGTTTTCTCTCTTTGAATATCTGTTTCATCCCCTGGTTGATTTAAAAAAATAGTAACTGCATTTCTAATATCTGGAATATCTGCATCAGTTACAAGAGTAAATTGGTAAATATCGTTTGGCATAAAAGAATTAATTCTTATTGCATTTAAAAAGATTTAGATAAAAAAAGTTAAACAAAGATATTTAAAAAGTTTAGTTTGTTTATAAAAGTAAGAGCTACAAAATGAATGAACAATTAATGATAAGAGAAATAAAGAACAAACAAGAATTAGAAACTTGTTTTGAAATAAGAAAAGAAGTTTTTGTTAAAGGCCAAAATGTTTCAATGGAGTTAGAAATAGATGGAGAAGATGATAAGGCAACACATATTCTTGTTTTGTTAGGAAAAGAAGCAGTTGGGTGTGCAAGAATAAGAATTATAGATAATAAAGCTAAACTTGAAAGAATTGCGATATTAGACGAATATAGAGGAGAAGGATATGGAAAAGATTTGGTAAATTTTCTAGTTAAGTTTTGTATTAATAAAAAAGTAGATGAAATTTACATGCATGCCCAGTATTATCTTAAAACCTTTTATTCAAGTTTAGGATTCAAAGAAAGAGGAGAAATCTTTGAAGAAGCAGGAATTAAGCATATTGAAATGGTTTACGAAAAATAAATTCTTAAAACTCAAGTATAATAATTCTTTTAAGTAGAGAAATAATCAAAGTAAAATGCAAAGTTTAGGACAAGCAGTTTACAGATATGTATGTGCATGTGGAATAGAGGGAGTTGGAGTAAGAAGAATAGAAACTGAAATGACTTCTAGAGGGTATCTTCCACCAATTAAAGAAAGGGTAGAAGGAGCATTAGATGAATATCTCCATGCAACAAATCCTAGAATAGTTTTAAGAGGATGTCATTATATCCATAAAGCTACTTTAGAAGCAGAGTTGAGAAGACGAAAAAGGGAAAGAAGACGAGAAAGATAAAAAAGATAATAATAAAAAGTCAAGAATCTCTTATTTTTTATGGAAGTTAAAGAATTTGTCAAAACAATCTTGAAAGAAGTCACGGAGGCAATTGTGGAATCAAAGAGCGATAAAGCTAATTTCTATCTTATGCAATCAAGTTCTGAAGGTATTGACTTTGATTTAGCAGTAGTTTCTAAAAAAGAAGGCAGTGGTAAAATTGGAGCAGAGGTCTTAGGCATTGGGGGAAAAACAGAGGGAAAAATATCGAACGAAGTAGTTAATAGAATTAGATTTAGAGTTCATCCTTCTCTAAGAAATTATTAAAAATGAATGAGACTCAAGTAGAAATTATTGGATTTATTTTTGGGTTATTTTTTGCGTTTAGTGAAGAAGACATATTTTTAAAATATCTCGCACCAATAATACTAAAAGATTCCGCCTCTGCATTAAATCCTTTACTATCTTTTGTTATTGGAGTAATAGGTATTTTAACTATTTTAGCTTCATTTTTAATTCTTTATAAAATATTTAAAAATATAGAATGGGTAAGAACTAATCGGCCAAAGATATTTCAAAAGTTTTTAGCTAAAATAATTATTACTGCTATTCTCTCCACAATTATTTTTTATTATCTAAGCTTAAAGGTAGTATAGGGCTGTTTACGAAAGCGATCTTAAAAAATAAAAATAAGATCTCAGTTCAAACAACGATATTTAAAAGGTTGAAATTCTAATATATTTTATGACTAACGCAATTACTTGCCCACAATGCGGAAAAGAAAAGAAACCTTGGTTTAAACTATGCTTTGATTGTAACGAAAAAGAAAATCAAGTACCCCGTTGTGAAATTTGCGGAATTGAAGTCCCAGAAAATCATACTCTATGTAAAGAACACTGGATAGAAAAACAAGAACAAAAAACTAATTTAAAAAAGATAGAGTATGTTAAAGACAAAAAAGAAGAAGAATTCAAAAAAAAGTTTGAGGGGAGATATTACTTCAATGCAATGAAGATAAAATCTAAAAGTGAATTAATAATTTGTTATTTTTTAAGTACTAATGGTGTGCTGTTTAGTTATGAACCTGAAATGAATATTGGAAAAGATATATTCCGTCCAGATTTTGTAATTGATGATGGTAAAGGAAACACCATAATAATTGAGCATGACGGAATGGGTGATGAAGCTTCTATAGAGAGATACGATAAAAAGAAAGATATTTATGAAAATTTCTGCAAACAAAATAAGGATTTTTACTGCATATTTACAACTGAAGAGGATATTTACGATTTAAAAGACAAGTTAGGTAAAAAATTAAACAACACTCCACTAAAAAAAGTTATCTGGAAGTAAAAAGGAATGTTTTTATACCATTAAACCCTAAAAAAGATATGAATCATAAAAGAGAAAGACATAGTTTTAAAGAAAAAAAAGATTTTGTTTTTTATCTTAAGAAATTCTTCTTTTGGTTTATTGTTTATTTTATTTCTATCTCTATTTTATCAACACTATTCCAAAAAACAAATATTTACCAAAATCTAGTTGGATACTCTCTCATAATGGGCTATTTATTAGTATTAATTTCAAGGGTGGTTTATTCCGCAACAAAGAAGAGGAAACTTAAATTAAAAGGAATTATTATTTGGGGGCTAATCTATTCAGTAGTATTTGGATTAATTAGTTATTTTATGACTAAACTACCACAAATTAGCACAAATTTATCTTATGGTCTCTATATAAATATAGCAATATTTTCAGTAGTATTTACTTTAATATTAATGTTTTTAAGAAGAATGAAGATAAATAATAGAACCAAATTTAGAGCACCTTCTCAAATATTCACAGGAATTATCTTAATTGTTATCGGCATTTTATGTTTAAGATTTTCAACAATAGTTTTTATTAATTGGTTTAATTGGATTGAAGGACTAGCTTGGAGTTGGTTAATTGGATGGGGTTTTTTAATTGCAGGATTTTTAGTCTTAATAGCTTGGTGGAAAAATAATGTTGCAAACTTTAATTTCCACGGGCATTGGTGGAATCATTAAGTAGTTTTCTTATAAAACTCGAGTATAACAATTTTTTTAAGGGATGAAAGTATAAAAGACTATGGCTCAAAGAAAAAAAAGCTCTCTGCTAAAAAAAATAGAAATTACTTTTCAAAGAGAAATACCCCTTCTTAAATATTTTTCTAATAAATATTTTTGGATAATTATCGGAATTTGCTTAATATTTATCGCCCTAATGAGCTTTCTAATTTATTTTTGTCTCCAAAGTCTAACAAAACCCCTATTTGAAATATTTAATTCGAACTTTGGAATTGGAGCAGTTGGAGAATTTTTTGCAGTATTTGTTTTATGCGGTCTTATTTTTCTCTCAGTATATTTTTTAAAAGTAATGTTCTCCTCAATAGAAGAAATTAAAAAAGAAAAAAATATAAAACCTTTTTTAACAATAAGCATAATTATAACCCTTTTATTAACTGGAACAGTATTTATTCATTCCGTTGTTGGAGCCCCAAATACAGAATGGAAATTATTTAAGAATCAAACCTACGTTTCAAGTTTATCGTGTAAAGATATCCAGGGGAGATTAATAGAAGAGCACAGAATTTATTGTGAGGTAAAAAACAAAGAGGTAAACATTACAAATTGGGATATATTTGTCGAGTTGCATAATGGAACACAATTAGAATATAATTCTTTCACATTTGTTGCACCAAAAAATGTAAACCACATGATGATAAGAATTAATGCTGTGGAAAATAACCTCTCTTTACAGCTATCAACAGGATTTTATCCAAAGTTTTATAGTATTGAATCAGAAAAAGAAAGACAAAAAGATTTTTTAACATATTTTTTTGGACTATTATTTATTTGTCTAATAACTATTCCTCCCCTAGTGTATAAACTATTTGATAAAGTTATTAAAAATGAAGAGAGAAGTACAACAAAGATGAAAGAATTAAAAAAATGAAACCAGAAGTATATCGCTGTTTAAAAACATTAGAAGCATATAAAGTTGGGCTTATGAATATGTGGGCAAATGGATATTCTGATTCAGCATATTTTTTACAAAAGCAATATTCAAGTGTTTGTGAAGAACTTAAAAAATATTTATCGCAAGAAGAATTTGCTATGATTCAAATTGTTGAATCTGTTAACTTGTCTAACGTAATGTATAAACATGAAGCTGAATTAAAAATGGTAAACAGATTAGTAGTTGCAGTAGAAATGACCTTAGCATATTTGCGTTCATTAGATATGGACTTAGGAAGAGAAGTAACAAAAAAGGAATTAGAACTTAAAAAGAGCGAAATAGAACTTAAAAAGAGGGAAGATGAACTTAAAATCCGGGAGGGGGAAGTTGAGTCTATGAAAAAGATATATTCTGAATTAGTAAATATAAAAAGAGGGCTACCCGAATTAATTAGATCAGAAGTTACTAGAGGAATTAAAAAAAGCCATAGAGGAATTGAGGAAAATACAAATTCCAATACAAAATCTCAAAACAATTAATCCCCGTCGCTCGCTTCGATCTCAGCCTTCGCAAGTCCTTCGACTTCTTCAGCATCCATTACTCTTAATAAATCAGAAACATAATCTCCGTCCTGCAACTTAACAATTCTTACACCTTGTGTTGCTCTTCCCATAACTCGAATATTATCCAAAGAAGTTCTAATTACAATTCCTTTTGCAGTTGAAACAATAATACTATCTTCATCATTTACAGAAACTGTTTTAATTACTTCTCCTGTTTTATCTGTAACTTTCATATTAATAACTCCTTTTCCTGCTCTTCCTGTTTTTCTGTAATCTTCTACAGCTGTTCTTTTACCATAACCTCTCTTAGTGATTGTCAAAATAGCACTTGTAGTTAAAACTTCCAGAGAAACAACTTCATCCTTACCATCCATTTTAATTCCAGTAACACCATATGAAGCACGACCCATATCTCTAACCTCATCCTCATTAAATCTAATTGCTTGTCCTTCTTTTGTTGCAATTAAAACTTCCTGTGCTTTCTTAATTATTTCAACACCAACAAGACTATCTGAATTATCTTCAGGCAAACTAATCGCCCTTATTCCAGATGCACGAGGATTAGAGAAATACTTCAAAGATATTTTCTTAACAACTCCTTTCTTAGTTACCATAAACAAGAAATCATCAAAGTTTTTAACAGAAAGAACATTTGTAACAATTTCATTAGTTAGATTCAATAAATTTACAATTGCTTTACCTTTACTGTATTTTTCTGCAAAAGGAATATCATAAGCCTTCAACCAAAGTACTCTTCCTCTTGAAGTGAAGAACATCAAGTAATCATGAGTTGAACAATAAATTAATTGTTTAGTAAAATCTCCTGTAGCAAGATTATTACCAATAGCTCCTTTTCCTCCTCTCTTCTGCTCTTTGTAAGCCTGTACATCCATTCTTTTGCAATAGCCCTTGTCTGTAATAGTTATAACAACTTCTTTATCCTGAACTAAATCTTTCTCATCTATATCTCTAATTCTCTGAAGAATATTCGTCTTTCTGTTATCACCGTATTTTCTTTTTAGTTCTTGAACTTCTTTCACAATTATTTTAAGAACTTCGTTAATATCTCCAAGTATTTTTTCAAGTTCAGCAATTTTTAATTTAAGTTCCTGTTCTTCTGCTTTCAGCTTATCAACTTCCATAGAAGTTAATTGTTGCAACTTAGTTTCCAGAACAGCTTGAGCTTGTCTTTTTGTTAAACCAAACTTGTGCATTAAACCTTCTGAAGCTTCAAAACCAGATTTAGATTTCTTGATTAAATCAATAATAGCATCTATTTGTTTCAAAGCAATTAACAAACCTTCAACAAGTTCTAACCTATCTTTAGCTTTTTTCAAATCAAATTTAGACCTATTTGTAATAATTGTTTTTCTGTGTCTAACATACTCTTCAATAAATTGCTTCAAATTCAAAACTCTTGGTTGGCCCTTAACTAAAGCAAGCATATTCACACCAAAAGAATCCTGCAATCTAGTAAATTTGTAAAGCGAGTTAATTAAATATTTTGGGTCAGCATCTTTTTTCATTTCCAAAACAATTCTGATTTTACCTTTAGCAGATTCATCTCTCAAATCTGAAACATCTTTAAGTTTCTTTTCTTGAACAAGTCTCGCAATATCTTCTATTAAAGTTGTTTTATTTAACATATAAGGAATTTCTGTAATAATAACTGACTCCCTATTCTTTGTGGTTTCAGTTGTTGTTTTACCCCTCATTATTATTTTACCATAACCATTTTTGTAAATCTCAAGCATATCTCCAGAAATACTTCCTCCTGTTGGGAAATCTGGACCAGGAATTATTTTAACTAATTCTTCTATTGTAATTTCTGGATTCTTAACAAGTGCAATAATACCATCACAAACTTCTGTTAAATTATGTGAAGGAATATTTGTAGCCATACCAACGGCAATACCTGTTGCACCATTCAAAAGCAAAGCAGGTAATTTCCCTGGAAGTAATTCTGGTTCTTTCAAAGAATTATCAAAATTAGGAACAAACTTAACTGTTTCTTTATCTATATCTTCCATTAATTCCATTGCAACATCTTTCATTTTTGCTTCAGTATACCTGTAAGCAGCTGGAGGATCTCCGTCTATAGAACCAAAGTTACCTTGTCCATAAACTAAAGGATATCTTAATGAGAAACTCTGAGCCATTCTTACCATAGACTCGTAAACAGCAACATCACCGTGTGGATGATACTTACCAATAACATCTCCCACAATTCTTGCTGATTTTTTTGTTTGTGTGTTTGGTTTCAAGCCCATTAAATTCATTGAATGTAAAATTCTTCTCTGAACAGGTTTCATACCATCTTCAACAGCAGGAATTGCTCTCGACACAATAACACTCATTGCATAATCAAGGTAAGCTTTTCTAGCTTCTTCAGAAATCTCACTGTTGATAACTCCTTTAACACAATCTTTCATAACATTATCACAGTTTTCATCTGCATTTTCTTCATCTGTTTGTTCTGGATCTTCTTCTACCTCTATTGATTTTTCTTCATTGTTATTTTCTTCTGCAACTTCTTCTTTTATTTCTTCATTATCTTCTTCGTCTTTTGCCATTTTAAGCCACCTCCTCTCCTTTTTCATCTAAATATTTCATAAATTCTTCTTCAGTCAGCTCTTTTTCTTTAAAACTTTTTCCAATAAATTTACATTTTCTACATTCCCAATCATCATTTCTTCTTCCCTCTTCCCCAGTCAATACAACTCCAACTTCATCTGAATTACATTTTGGGCACAATCTTAACTTAAAAGTTTTTTCTGAAGTTTTCTTTTTTGCAACTTTTTTTCCAAGTGATTTCTGATACTCAGCAGGGCTATCAAATCCCTTTATTATCCATTCTGGTGTTTGTATCTTACTTTCTTTAGGCATTTTATACATCCAACTCCGCTTCATGAGCATTTTCTGAAATAAAATCTTTTCTACCTTGAACATCATCACCCATCAACATTGCAAAAGTTTTATCTGCCTCAACAGCATCTTCAATAAATATTTTCTTTATTTTTCTAGTTTTTGGATTCATAGTAGTTTCCCAAAGTTGCTGAGCACTCATTTCACCAAGACCTTTGAACCTTGTTGTACCACCTTCTTTAACACTAAGTCTTTCTGTTTCTTTTTTAAGTTCTTCTTCTGAATAAACATAATAATCTTTTCCTTTTCTAATTCTAAATAAAGGAGGCATAGCAACATAAATGTGCCCTGTTTCAATAAGATGGGGCATGAATCTAAAAAAGAACGTCAATAAAAGCGTCTTAATATGTTCTCCATCAACATCTGCATCAGTCATAATTATTATTTTATTATATCTTAATTTTTCAATATCAAACTGTTCTCCTACAGCTGTTCCAATTGCAGTAATTAAATTTGTAATTTCTTCAGAAGCCAATGCCTTTGCGGGATTTACTTTTTCAACATTCAGAATTTTACCTCTCAATGGAAGAATAGCTTGAATTTCTTTATTTCTAGCTTGTTTAGCACTACCACCAGCAGATTCTCCTTCTACAATATAAAGTTCTGTTTCATCTGATTTTTTTCTAGAACAATCTGCAAGTTTTCCAGGTAAACCACCAAGTGAAAATGCACTTTTTCTTCTAACTAAATCTTTTGCTCTTTTTGCTGCAAGCCTTGCATTAGCAGATTCTAAAGCTTTCTGAGCAATCTTTTTTGCTACCTGGGGATTCTGTTCAAAAAATTCAGACAAAGCAGCAGAAACAAGAGAATCAACAAAACCTTTTACATCTGAATTCCCTAATTTTGTTTTAGTCTGCCCTTCAAATTGCGGTTCAGCAAGTTTAAGACTAATAATAGCAGAACAACCTTCTCTAACATCATCTCCAGTAATATCTTCTCCTTTTTTTAATAAATTAGATTTAGAAGCATAATCATTTATTGCTCTAGTTAAAGCAGTCTTGAAACCAGAAACATGTGTTCCACCCTCGACAGTATTAATTGTATTTACAAAACCAAAAATATTATCTTGGTAACCATTATTATACTGAACAGCAACTTCAACAGAAATATCTTTTCCGTCCCTCTTAAAATAAATCGGTTTATTAATTACTTCTTTAGAACCATTAACCCATTTAATAAAATCAATTAAACCGCCTGAAGCAAAAAATTCTTCTTCTTTTCCAGACCTTTCATCTTTTAAATTAAGCTTTAATCCAGCATTCAAAAAAGCAATTTCTCTAAATCTTGTTTCTAATATTTTATAATCAAAAAGAACTGTTGAAAAAATTTCTTCATCTGGAAAAAAAGTAATTATTGTTCCTGTTTCATCTTCTTTACATTTTCCAATTACCTCTAATTTTGTTTTTGCTTCCCCCCTTGAATATTCTTGTTGGTAAATTTTTCCCCCTCTTTTTATCTCTACAATTAATTTTTTTGATAAAGCATTAACACATGAAACACCAACACCATGTAAACCACCTGAAATTTTATAAGAATCTTTATCAAATTTTCCACCAGCATGTAATTTTGTTAAAGCTACCTGAACAGCAGGCATTTTGTATTGAGCATGCATTTCTGTAGGAATTCCTCTTCCATCATCTTCTACTCTAACGGAACCATCTTTATTAATACTAATATTAATTATTTTACAATGTCCAGCCAAAGCTTCATCTACAGAGTTGTCTACAACTTCATAAACTAAATGGTGCAAACCATCCTTACCTGTACTCCCAATGTACATTGCAGGTCTTTTTCGTACACCTTCTAATCCATCAAGTACCTTAATTGATTCTGCATTGTATTCTTTTTGATCAGACATTTTTTGTAAAATACTCTTTTTTATATTCCCAGAAACGAACCTTGATTTATAAACCTTTCTGCTATTTTATCGTCGATAAAAGTATATTTGGAGTATTTTTGGGAAGTTAGCACAATAAGAATTTTTATTAAATAAGAATGTTTATAAATGAGATTTTAATAGGTAGATTATGGCAGCAACACCACCAGATGCACAAAAAAGAAAGCTTGATTATAATGTTGACAGATTTGTATATGATGCATTTATGAAAGAATGTAGTCACAAAGGTTTTGCACCCCAAGTTATTTTAGAAAAATTAATGGCTAAGTTTAACCAAACAAAACAAATCTGATTATTTTGGCTTCTTTCTTCAAAAATATTTCTTTAATTAAAAAATAAATAAGTTAAATTCTTAGAAAACTATTTTTTACTATCGTCACGTTTTACTGGTTTTAATCTTCCACCATCACCAATAGTTTTATTATATTGAGCCCAAATAACATTTCTTCTTTTCATAATTCTATTTTTTCTGCATTTAGAACCACAAAGATAAACAATTGTTCCGTCATTTTGAACATAAGTTACTCCTTTATGCAAGCCATATTCTTTTCCACAATATGAACATTTAGGCATGTTGCACTCCTCGGGGTTGCTTTCTTGAAGATAAAACTACAACATATTCTTTTGAAGTAGGATCTAAAGTTGGACCCCTTATAACAGAATATCCTTCAGTTCTAGCGTCTTCAACAACTTGTCTTGCTTGATCCAAAGTACGAGAACCAATATCAACTAATGTTGCCTTTGGTTTTGCAGCTAATTGGGTTGTAATAATTCTATCTAAATAATGTTGTCTAGCAATTAAAGCAGTAGTCATTATGAATATGCTCCCTTATTTATTTTAGAACGAATTCTTCTTGCTTCAATTTCTGTTTCTCTTAACATCAAAGTATCTCCAACTCTTATTGGGCCTTTAACATTTCTCCTCATTGAACGACCATTATCTCTTCCTGCTTGAACCATACATTTAACTTGGGTGATTTCTCCTCTAAAACCAGTTCTTCCAAGAATTTCTTCAACAACTGCAGGAACAGCTTCTCCAGCTATTTTAATTCTATCTTGTCCTTTTGTTTCCTGTTGTGAAGATGCTTCTTTTGTTTTCTGAGTTTTTGCCATTTTGAATTAGAACTATTTTTTACTATGCTTTTTTGAAGCTGAAAATTCTGATTCTGCTTCACCAAGATTGATAACAGCAACTGACGAAGTTGAAACTGGTAAACCTGCAGCATTTCCTAACTGTTGTTTACTATCTACTTCTTCACAAGCAATGCCTTTTTCTTTACACAAAAATGGAATATGAGCAACAATTTCTTTTGGCTCAACATCTTTTGCATAAACAACTAATTTAGCAGTGCCTCTTTCAATAGCTTTAGTAACTTCGTTTGTTCCTTTTTCTATCTTTCCTGTTTTAGCGGCTTTTTCTACAATACTGTATATGTCCATGTTTTAAGTTTTTATTGGGTTTAATTTCACGCAAAGAATAAAATCCTCCACGCGGTCATCGGATAAAATAATATCCAAAAGTAGGTTTATAAATCTTTTTGTGAAGATAAAGATAGAATTATCTTATTAAATTCAGTACAGGAGAATATCCAACAAATACTTGAAGATAAATTGCTAATGCTAATACTAAAATTGGAACGATATATCTCAAAACTAATGTTGTTTTTCTAGGATTTAGATTTGGAAAAATCTTTACTAAATAATACCAAGTAAAAGTATACTTTTTATCTTTACCAAATTCTGCTTGAGCAAGAACACATCCTCCTAAAAAGAGATATTGTATTTGAAGTAAAACAAGTAGAGCGAGTAATATTTGCCAGTCAATAAGCAAAAAAGAAAACAATTCTAAAAGTTCTAAAATAGTATGCAACCAGAATATTAAACCAAAGTCTCGTTTACTCATATTTTTATATGTCTTTTTTATTTTTAAATATTCTCTAATTCTTCCAAATCACAACTATGTCGTCAGTTCTTTCTCTTGGTAAAACATCAACTTTTTCTAACTCATACGGTTTGAAAACATTTGCTTTTTTCTTAAACATAATTTCCCCAAGATATGCAATCATTGCAGCATTATCAACAAGCAAAGGACGAGGAGGACAAAAAAATTCTACTTTTTCTAATCTTTCACCACACATCTTTCGACACATTTCTTGAAGACGAGTGTTACATGCAACTCCCCCGCCAAGCACTAATTCTTTTTTACCTGTATGAGCCAAAGCTCTTTCAGCTGTTTCAACTAACATTGCAAAAACAGTTTCCTGCAAAGAATAAGATAAATCTTCGTTACTACACTTTCCCGAATCAAGCATTTGTTTTATTTTAGTTTGTATTCCTGCGAGGGTTATGTCCATTCCTTTAACTTTGTAAGGAAGTTCTATATAGTTATGAGATTTTTCTGCAAGTTGTTGAATCTTTGGCCCACCTGGAAAACCTTCTCCCATAAAACGAGCAACAGTATCTATAAAATTTCCAACACCCAAATCTAAAGTTTCCCCAAATACGCGATATTTACCTGCTTCGTATGCAATAACCTGCGTATTAGCTCCAGAAACGTAAAGCAGCACAGGATCTTTAGCACCAACACTCCTGCTAATCTCTAAATGCGCAACACAATGATTAACTCCAACAATAGGTTTATCTAATTTTTTAGAAAGTTCTTTTGCAAAATTTTTTCCCACAATTAAACAAGGAGCAAGTCCAGGTCCTTGAGAAAATGCAATTGCGTCTATATCTTTTTCAGAAATTTTAGCTTCTTCTAATGCTTTAGCAAAGATTGTTTCTTTAATTGCCTCGTGATGCTTTGCAGATTCAGTAGGGATTATTCCTCCAGAAGTCGTGGTATACATATCTTTTTGATTTGCAAGTATCTTTCCATCTCGCACAATTCCAATTCCAAATGTATGTGCAGTTGATTCAATTCCTAATATTGTTACCATAACGAACAAACAAGAAATCAATATAAAAACCTAACGAAAAAAATAAAAAGAAAAAAGTATAAAAAAAATAAAAAGAAAAAAGCGAGTTAATCAAAAGAAACCTTACAGTCTCTTCTTTTTTCCGCCTCTAGCCATTTTAGCTTCACAAACGTTTCCTTTTCCGTCAACGTAGTAAAGAAATCCTGGTTTTCTCTTAACAACAGCCTTAGCAATTATTGATCCCATTTTTTACCTCCTTTTTAATAAGTATCTTCTTCCAACGAGGAAGTTATTTATAAATCTTTGTGTCACCGACGGAAAATTATACCTACTAAATAAAAGTAGCAATTATTCGCTTATTCCTCGAATTTAGAGGTATCTCGACGAGCTTTCTAAATACTTTTCTAGGTTTTACATGAAAATCAAATGGTTTCACAATCCTAAACTCAAGTACTCTATTTTTGTTATCAAGATAAACAGCTAAAAAAGAATAAAAAACAAAAAAAGAGTGTATCGCTATTCTTGTGGATTTATTAAAGGAAAAAAGCAAATTTTCGTGCTCTTTAGAGGAGAACATTAACCCCCAGATTTTGCCAAAGAAACCTACTTCTCGGACATGTAGATTTATTTTTCTGTTTTCATAAAATATTTTCATTAGTTCCACCAACCTTTTTTTTCAACAACTTCAGAACCTTTGCTAAAATTTAAATAATCTCTATAAGCTTTATCAACTGTTTTTCTATTAACAACATCGTGATGTTTAAACCCACCACCAAAAGTAAAAGGAATATGCATTAATTCATGTATAATTGTTTTAGTCTGTTCATCTTCCGGTAGTTTATCAAATATTTCAGAAATAAATTCTAAAGCATAAAAAGCCTCAACATCCAATGCTTTTTGCATTAACTTTCCAAGAGCATGACAACGAGCAATTGTTCTTTTTGTAGAAGTTCCTTGACTTCTAAAACATTTTATTCTCGGTATTTGAACATGAGGGAAAAGCAACTTTGAAATCTCCTCTGCTTTTTTCTGCAAATCTTCTGCATAAACATATTTCATAATAAAACAAAAAGAACTTAGTTAAAAAAGCCTGCTATTATCTACCAAGTAAGAACAAAATCATAAGATCCAAGCCCTTTGTCCAGCCAAATCAGGATTGCATGCAAAAAACCTATCTGCTTCAAGAGTTCTATGAATCACATAGCCTGCTGGAGATTCTGAAGAAAGAGAATAAATTTCTACTCTTTTATTATCCTGTTGCAGCCAATATAGTAAACTAAAGCTACCTTCTGCTCTTAATGGTCTAGCCCGCATAGCAGTCAAAGCCATCCTTCCTTTATCTCTTCTATCTTCATCATCCATAGAATAAGAATAAAAAACTTGTTTAAAAAGATAATTATACTGGATCAGTTTAAATCAAAAACCTTATCTTTATCGTGCTGTCCTGAAATAAGAACAAACCTACCACTCGGAGCACTAAGATGTTTTGACATCACACCAATAATAGTCTGATTAAGGTCTGCGTCTTCTAAAGAATATCCAGTATAAACCATATATCGATTATTTCCAAATTCCTCTACTTTATTATAAATACTTTTATCCTTAACTCGAACATATATTTTCATGTTAAACAAAAGCGAGCTAGCTTTATAAGAATTATTGTACTTCAACCCACTTAATTTTTGAACTAAAACCAGAAACAATTTGGACAGATTTACCCAGTTCTTTTTTTAGAAATTTTACAAGATACTCATTGGCTTTTCCTTCAATTGGCTTTTCTTTTATCCAAACTTCAATTTCTTTGTCAGAAATATTTTTTATTTTATCCTGTGAAGAATTGGTGTGTACTTTTATTTTAATTTTCATCTCGCAACAATCTCAAAAGCATCACGATTTTTTAATTTGTGATCTTTACCAACAGCCATTTTTGTTCTTGCATCAATTGCTCGAATAAAATTCTTTCCAAAATCAGTGTGTAAAAAGAAAGCAAAATCTAATGCTGTTGAACCAGGAGGTAATAAAAAGCAGTCAGGTAAAACATTTCCTTTACTATCTGCAAGCTTATTTGCCGAAGCTGGAAAAATAGCAAGATAACCAAGAATATTGAAAACAGACCGATTCAGAATCTCTTGGACTCCAGTACCAAACTCAAATTTTTCAAGAACATTTTTTCTTATTTTTTCTAAAGCATCTTTTTGTTTTTCATTTAACTCTTTTTTAATTGTAAAGGTTTTTTCTCCAGGAATATAATCAATCATCCCAGCTTTCGCAGCTTGTCTCAGTGCAAGTTCTCCATCCGCACTGCATGGAATTATCAGATAATCAGGATAAGCTTTTTTCAATTTATCTAAATTTTCAGAACCTTTTTCTAAATCAACTTTATTTGCAGCAATTATCATTGGTTTACTTAATTTTCTTAATTCAGAAACAAATTTCATTATCTGCTCTTCATTCCATGAACTTGCTTTTGCAGGTAAATTTGCTTTTAATAAAACTTGTTTAACTTGATCTTCATCAACTTTCAAACCAGAAAATTGAGTCGCAACTGCTTGAGAAAACTTGCCTCCTTCTTGATCAACTTTACGAACTAAAGTTCTCCAAACTTTCATAAAAATATTTGCGTACCATTTATTTAGCTCAGATTCAAGCATAACAATATCTTTTGTAGGATCATGCCCTTCTGTAATTTTTCCCTCTATATCGGTAGTACCAGAAACATCTACAATCTGAATAAAAACATCTGCTTGTCTTAAATCGTCGAGAAATTGATTTCCTAAACCTTTTCCTTCTGATGCTCCTTCAACTAAACCAGCAACATCCATTAAATCAATTGGAACAAACCGATTATGATTTATGCAAAATCCGTGACTCGGATTACATTGAGTTTTAAATTCTTTGTCAATACAATCAACTTTAACATAGCCAACTCCGTGATTTGCTTTTATTGTCGTGAATGGATACGCAGCTATCTCTACTTCTGCCAAAGTCGCTGCTTTGAAAAAAGTTGATTTCCCTACAGATGGTTTTCCGACTAATCCGATTAACATATGAGCCAGCACAGATTTGAACTGTGGACCCCCGCCTTTCTTAGACGAATCCAGAAAGGATACTATCCCATTAGGACGTATTCATATAAGAGCGGTGCTCTAGCCAGGCTGAGCTACAGGCTCGGATAATAGTATGAAAAAAACAAGATTTTTAAAATGTATGTTTTGATGAAAACACTTAAAAACTCAAGAAGCTAAAGAAGGATATAAAAAAAAGATGCCCAAAAAAATAAAAAAACTTTACAGAAGTAAGTCACAAAGAGTTATTGCTGGAATTTGCGGTGGGATGGCAGAATACTCTGATATCGATCCAACACTAGTAAGAGTGCTTTGGATAATTGGAACCTGTATTTTTGGGGCAGGAATACTTGCTTATCTTATTCTTTGGTTAATAATACCAGAAAAATAGTGAAAGGGGGAAAAAATGTTAAAACTAAAAAGAATCGGCGTGCTATCTGCAGCAAGAATTGGAAGTATTCTTCTGGCAATATACGGTTTTGTAATGGGGATTATGGTAGCAATTACTTTAATGATTACTTCATCAAGCTTAACACAAGAAGGAGTAACTAACTCAGAACTAATGATGTTTACTCAATTAGGTAATTGGGTACTAGTTTTATTCCCTTTAATGTATCTAATTTTATTTGCAATATTTGGATTTATACTTAGTGCAATAGGATCTTGGATATACAACATAGTTGCTAGTAAAACAGGCGGAGTAGAAATAGAACTTTCCAAATAAGAAACATAATTTTATTTTTTTATTACTTTTTTTGATTAATTAAAACTTTTCTAGAAATATCTAAATAGTTGTACGCCCCGTCCGTCCACCTCTAACTTATGTCTTGTCCTTGTGATGAACTTTAATATACATCACATCAATGCGACAAAACATACGAACGCCCCGTCCGGATAGGTCTGTAGAATGTTATCGCTTGGGGTTTTCCGTATGAAATCCCTTGAGAATAACATTTTACTATAACGCCCCGTCCGATATCAAGTTTATTCTGAAGTTAGATGATGTTTTATTTTTAATCCCATCATTTTCCTCAAAATAGGTCAACGCCCCGTCCGATATCAAGTTTATTCTGAAGTTAGATGATGTTTTATTTTTAATCCCATCATTTTCCTCAAAATAGGTCAACGCCCCGTCCGATATCAAGTTTAT
>Ga0247841_10001375_pt1 | contig 55968 bp, 59 predicted proteins | sample LaCruzMarch2015__2_FD_192410 | JGI IMG/M metagenome (GOLD analysis project Ga0247841, IMG submission 192410) | Freshwater microbial communities from meromictic Lake La Cruz, Castile-La Mancha, Spain - LaCruzMarch2015_18m | ecosystem: Environmental > Aquatic > Freshwater > Lake | place: Spain... | reverse complement strand
TTGGACCTCTTGGTTCCCGCCAGCAGGAGTATGCAGGGGCCGAAGGGGTTGCCGTATGTCGGTCAAGAGATGCCGATGACGCCGATCCTCGCTTTCTTGGCTCTCTGTCAGGACGCACCCAAGGGGATCGCCATCCTGACCGACTCGGGTCATCATGACCATCCAGCATCGGCAGCCCTGGATCGTTTGGGTCAGGTCATGACTCTCAACGACACTAAGGTTCTGCTGACCAACAGTCACTCGTTCGTTTCGAGTGGCGTCAAGCAGTGGGACGCATTGTTAAAGCGTCTACTGTAGTGGTTGGTCGGAACCACCCGTTCCTTTTTCGAGCCCGTGCGAACGAATCGCATAGGGCTCTTTTTTGTTGTGTTTGAAAATTATAAGGCAAAGTCAATTTTGTCATTTCCCTCTGTATTTTTGACCAACCCAAAGTTCTAAAGACATTCAATGGAGGGAACCGAACCGTGTTTGATAATATCAATGAGCATTGATATACTTTACGTATGGAAAAAAGAAAAGGCATAAAAAAGTTATCGGAGAATTTATATTGTGTTTCTGATGAAAACAGGATAGCGATTCTGTTGTTTCTTAAAAAAGGTGAGAAGTGTGTTTGTGAGATATGGAAGAAATTAAATCTTCCACAAAATCTCGTATCGCATCATCTAAAAGTGTTGAAAGATGGCAAATTTATTATTTCACACAAAGAGGGGCTGAAAGTCTTTTATTCCCTTAAGCCAGAGAAATTGAGTAACCTTTGTTGTTCTTTGGAGGAAATGCTTATTAGTAAAAAGAAAGGAAAATAAATCAAAATGCAAAACGATTTCATTAAGAAAGTTGTCAAAGACGCATACAAAGAAATAGCCGTGACTGGTTCTACATGTGGTTGTAGTTGTAAAGGGGCAAAAGAGATTTCAAAAAGTATAGGGTATACGGATGATGAGCTTAAAGCTGTTGGCGTAGCCAACCTTGGTTTAGGGTGTGGTAATCCCTTATCTTTTGGAGGAATCAAAGAAGGCGATGTCGTTTTGGACTTAGGTTCTGGTGCGGGCATAGACGCCATTTTGGCAGCTAAAAAAGTTGGTGAGAAAGGCAAGGTGATTGGTGTTGATATAACAGAGGAGATGGTTATAAAGGCCAAGGAAAATGCTGAAAAACAAGGGATAAAAAATGTGGAATTTTTGGTGGGAGAAATAGAAGCTTTGCCACTGTCAGATAATTCCGTCGATACAATAATTACCAACTGTGTCATTAATCTAACGCCCGATAAGGCAAAAACTTTTAGCGAAGCCTACAGGGTATTGAAAAAAGGTGGTCGAATTTATCTTTCCGACATTGTCTTGTTGGAAGAACTGACAGAAGAACAGAGAAATAATAAAGAGTTAATATCTGGCTGTGTAGCTGGAGCACTGTTGAAAGACGATTACTTAAATAAAATCAGAGAAGCTGGGTTTAGTGTCCGTATCTTGCACGAGAATAAGGAAATCAGTAAGCGACAATATAACGGTATTCCTTTGGAAAGTTTAATGGTTGAACTAATAAAATAGTGTTGGGGGGTACTAAACAGGACATTTAAGATATTCAGTATTCCAAATCCGCTTATCCTTTCTCATAATTTTGGTTCGGTATTCGGAGCCAATGGGTAAAAATTTAATAACCTTTGTATAGAGGACTTAGAGGTGTAGGGTATCTTTAGACATCTATCCAGTTGTTAAAATTGGTAAACTATCCATATCGTTCTCACGATGTTATTTTATTTGATATAATTAACTGATGCAGGATAAGAATAGAGATTCTCTATTGAATCTGGAAAAGTATCTTTTTCTATTTTTTTTAGTGGCATTGTTTCTTTGTTCGGTTAGCCCTGTAAATGCTGCGTCGTTTACTGGGCAGTATTGGAATTGGGGTTCCGGCGCTTCACCATCGGATCCTACAGGTTCAGCAAACTTAACAAGAACAGATGCAAATATCAATTTCGAATGGGGAAATGGTTCTCCTGATGCCTCTATTAACGTTGACCATTTCTATACAAGGTGGACGAAGACCGAGATATTAGCGGGTGGAAATTATACATTTACGGCGACTGTAGATGATGGCGTACGTGTGTATGTAGACAGTACGTTAGTTATAAATAGTTGGATCGATCAAGGAACAACAACATATACAGCGAGTGCCGATATTGCTGCCGGTTCGCACACAATAAAAGTTGAATTTTATGAAAACGGCGGAGGGGCGGTATGCCAATTTTCTTATGATTCTCCGCCGAGTGTTTCGACTCTTTCGCCAGTGGCTAGCACAACGGGAGTTTCCCCTTCAGCTAATCTTGTTCTTACTTTTGACCAGAACGTTACGGCCGTGGCTGGGAAAAATGTAACAATTAAAAAATATTCAGACGATTCCACAATAGAAACAATTTCGGCAAACGATACCAGCAAAGTAACTGTAAGCGGTGCTACAGCGACAATAAATCCGGCTACGACCTTAAGTGACCTTACGGGTTACTACGTATTAATTGATAGTGGGGCTTTTAAGGATAGCTCTAATAAAATTTATACGGGGATATCAGTAAAAACCAGTTGGTCTTTTACGACGGCTGATACAACTCCACCGACTGTAGGTTCTTTTTCTCCCGTTAATACGGCGACAGCGGTTTCTTCGACCACAAATCTTGTTTTGACACTGAGTGAAAACATAGTCGCAGTTTCGGGGAAAAATATTACGTTAAAAAAGTCATCTGATGATTCCACAGTTGAAACAATTGCTGCAAATAACACCGATAAGGTTACTATTGACGGTTCCGCAATAACAATTAATCCGAGCGCTGTTTTAGATAATGTCACAGGATATTATGTGGTAATAGATAGTGGAGCGTTTAAAGACACTGCAGATAATAATTTTGCGGGCATTAGTGCAAAGACTGCCTGGTCTTTCACGACCGCTGATACAATTGTGCCGACAGTATCTTCTTTATCTCCGACAACATCGGCTAGTAACGTTAGTTCTTCCGCTAATCTTGTTATTACGTTTAGTGAGAATGTGTCTGCTGTTGCGGATAAAAAGATTTACGTTAAAAAGACCGCAGATGATTCCGATATAGAAGATATTTCTGCCAACGATGAAGATAATGTTTCTATTTCTAACGCAGTTGTAACAATTAACCCAACAGTAGTTTTTGATGATCAAACGCAATACTACGTATTAATTGATAGTGGCGCATTCGAGGATCTATCAGGAAACGATTTTGCGGGAATCTCAAATAATTCCGATTGGACATTTACTACAGCCGATACTACCGCGCCCGTCGTAACTTCTTTTTCTCCAGTGAATGGCGCTGAGGGTGTTTCTTTGGATCAAAATTTAGCGATTACGTTCAGTGAATCTGTTGTAATTGGTTCGGGTGATTTGAAAATTTACAAAGTTAGTGGCGACTCGCTTGTGGAAACAATTTCTGTGGGGAGTAGTAAGGTGACTGGTTCAGGGACAAACACAATACTTTTAAATCCCGGCAATGATTTTCAGTATGGTACAGCGTACTATATTCAGATTGATGGGGATACTTTTGCCGATAGTTCGGACAATAAATTTACGGGGATCACCGACAAGGCAATTTGGCGGTTTACGACTAAGTCAGCGCCGGCTACATCAAGCAGTAGCTCAACAAACGGGGGAGGAAAGTCTAGTTTGCCTAGCCCTGTTCAAGTTGCCGTTGTTTCCGGGAAAGAGGTAAATAATAACAAACAGAGTCAATCTCCCAAAATTTTTGTTAAACCCAGCGAAAAATTTGTTTTACGTCTCAAAGCCCCGGATGCCGATCAAGTGAAAAATGTTTTTGTAAAGCTGAATAAGAAATCTTACAAAATGACGCTTGATAAAACGGATCCACGTAATATGATTTTTACCGCAACAATAAACCTTGGTGAAGCCGGTACTTATCCGTACACTGTCGAGACAAACTATGGTTCCATGGTTGTACGCAGTAAGGGTACGGTGTTTGTGCAAGAGTTGATGGAAAAAGAAAAGAAAGCTGCAAGTCCAGAGCCGGTTTTGGGTATTCGTAATCCAGCAACTTCATCTCAGCCAATTTCGGCACTTGGAACACAGATAATTCCTTCTCTTGGACCAACTAGCGCTGGTTTTATTTCGCCCCAAAAAATCAACAATGTCAGTCCTGAACCATCACCCATAGCTCAGCCGGTACCTGTTCCCGGGCCACAGGAAGAAAAAGGGCAGGAAATTTCCTTGTTTAATAAAATGTTTGGTACGCTTGGCGGTGGTGCATCACACTTAGCCAAGTCAGTCACCAACTCTTTTTCAATCCCAGCTCGAACCCTCACTTCTCTTTTTGAAAGAGCGCCCGAGCACGTTTATCGGAAGGTGACGGTAAAATTAGCATCCGCAGACGGGACACCCCTTGCTGGAGCCAAGGTTACTATTTCTTCCAAACCGCAAACAGGAATGACAAATAATCAGGGTAGTGTAGAGTTCCACAATATTGAGGCGGGTAGCCACAAGTTAAGAGTCGACTATAAAGGTTATTCAAGCAGGCAATCTCTAGAAATTACAGAGGCGGTTACTGAGGTGACCATAAATATCACGGCTAACTTTAAAAAAAGTTGGAGTTTGTTTTAGTTATCCAGATCTCTAATTTTAGTAGTTTCCTTTTTACTGGCGATTACTGGCAGTTGGTTTTTCATGACTTTGTACTATATTCTATGTGGCTTTTAAATGCGAACTTATACAAGGAGTATTTAAGTGGTTATCTTTTATTTTGCGGAAATATAAATTTATTTATAAGCACAACCGACAACTAATATTGATTCACACGTATTAGAATAACCAAATTTGGTTAATACAATATCAAGTGAAAGAAAAAGGGGTGAGTTGTTGTATTAGAGGCACAATGACAAAACAACAACGAAGGGGGGTGATATAAATGAATAAAACATTATTAGGTTTAGGAGCATTGGCATTATTGATTGGAGGAGCCGTATCAGTGTTGCCAGGGGTGGCCAGCGCGTATCAGGGCGACCCAAATGTAAAGGGGCCGAACTATACAGACGAGCGCCATTCTGCCATGGAAAGTGCTTTTGAAAAAGGTGACTATGATGCTTGGAAAAACTTAATGCAGGGACGTGGGCGTGTAACGCAAGTTGTGACAAAAGACAATTTTGCCAAGTTTGCTCAAATACACGAGTTGATGGAAAATGGCAAAACCGCCGAGGCACAAAAAATTCGTCAGGAACTTGGCTTGGGCTTACGGAATGGCATGGGTCAAGGTATGGGGCGCGGATGGAATCGTTAATACTTAACAATGTATGCATTGAGCCCCGATTTTTTATCGGGGCCAATGTAAGATTTGGCTGATTATTGTTACTATGGTGAATGTGGATAATAAAGAAGAGTTATCTGACGAGATGTTGGTGGAAAAAATTCGGTTAGATAATCGAAATCTTTTCGCGGTAGTTATCGATAGATATGAGAAGAAACTTTTACGATACGCTTTTAATTTAGTTAAAAATGAACACAGGGCAGCCGATATTGTGCAGGAATCATTTATTAAATCTTATATAAATATAAAAAGCTTTAATACAAATAAAAAATTTTCCAGCTGGATTTATCGGATCGTGCATAATGAAGCGATGAATAGTATAAAAAAATATCGCAGGGAAATACCAATTTTAGATAATGATGATTTTCCAAGCAAAGACGATGTCGAGGGAGAATTTGAGAGAAAAGAGGTTGTGGAACAAGTTGCAAAATGTTTAGATGAAATCCCTCTTATATACGCTGAACCTTTAGAACTATATTATCTCGAAGACAAAACTTACGAGGAGATAAGTGATATTTTACACATTCCGCCGGGTACGGTAGCAACCCGTCTTAGAAGAGTAAAGATTTTAATGAGAAAAATATGCCAAACGAAATAGATAAAATCAAAGAAACAATAATGGAAAAGATTGGGCGCGACGAGATAAAAATGCGGCCACGGATGTTTTTTATTGCGGGGTCTTTGTTGGTTTTTCTGGGGTTGGTAGCATCGGTTGTTGTTTCGGTTTTTCTGGTAAGTTTAATTCAATTCTCCTTGCGTGTTCATGGGCCAATGGGGCAGTATCGTTTTGACCAAATGACCGCCAGTTTTCCTTGGTGGGCGATTGTGGCGGCAATCGGCGGGTTGGCTATTGGTGTTTTTCTGTTGCGAAAATATGAATTTGTTTATAAACACAATAAACAAATGATAATGCTTGGATTTATTTTGGCGATAATTTTCGCCGGAATTATTATCAATGCGACTGGTTTGGACAACATTTGGTTGAAACGTGGTCCGATGAGGGGAGTAATACAAAGGAATATTCAAAATCGAAATTAACAGGATAACACCTAAAAACAATGGTGTGCTCATGAGCAGTTCGATTTTGTTTAGGAGACACAGTAGATGTTCTCGCGTTAGCTGTTCTATTGTTGGTGTATTGGGGCTTTGAGACTGTTAAAGTTCCAATAAAACAAGGCCGCAGAAATATCCGAAGAATAGAATGATTAAAATCATTACCGCATTTCGAAAAAGAGACGGTCGAAGATGTTTCTTTAGAAGAGTGTTATTAAGAAAAAGAAGCAAAATGGTATAAGCAAGCATGCTGAAAGCGTTTATGATTGCGCCAAGAGTGATAAGTTGTAACGGTTGATCAAAACCTAAGGCAATAACAGTGATACCAAAAAATATCTGCACCCAGAGAACAATGTAATATGTTAAAGAAATATTAGCCTTGTATTTATGCATAGATAGCAGGGCATTTTCGGTAATGATTCGGCTGGTGGAATCAAGCACTGTCATTTGGGTGGCAGTGAGCATAATGCCTAGAATAATGAGCAGGAAAGAACCGATAAGAGGAATGGTTTTTTGTCCTATCACTATTGCTTCGTTCAAAACAAAATTGATACCGGTGTGGTTGCCCTGTATTCCATAGGTTGTGATAAAAGCCAACAGAGATAAAGTGACCATTGTGAAGAGCCCCAATACCCAGAAGACAACAAAGTGCTCTAGATTAATTAGGCGCCACCATTTTCTAAAAATACGCAGATTATCGTCGTTTATAGGAAAGGTATTACCTGAAAGATGAATCTCTTTATTGCTCGAAGCGTGCGTTAAAACACTGGTAATTCTGTCGGCATGAAAACCCATACCATAGCCCTTATCTCTAACGTAAAAAGATTGAGCCAGGTTTAGATTCCCGCCCGCTCCGGAATACGCCAATGCTCCAAGAAAAGTGCCAATAGCAATACCGATGGGGAGAAAAACAAAATTATCTCCAATGCCTATTAACCCATGCGCAAGGGCGGAATAGTCCGCTGATTTGGCTAGAAATACTGTGAGTGCAACAAGCAAAGGTATGCTTATAACAATCAGGGAAATTTGAATTTTCTCCACTGTTTGGTAAAGCACTTTTCCTAAAGATAAGACCAGGCCGATCAACAAAAACATGACTACGGCAATTAAATGCACGTTACCAATCCCAAATGCCGAAGCAATAAGATTAGCGCCTGCCAAACCGATGCCCGGCCAACCGAATCCTAAGAAAGTTGAAATTATAAACCAAAATGGCAACCATTTGATAATTCTTTTGAAGCCCACAAAAACACTCTCGCCGTTAATTAGGGCATATCTTTCCACTTCCATGTTGATGAAAAATTGCATAGTGATGCCAAGTAGCGCGCCCCAAATAATTCCTAGTCCGTAGTTGCTACTCAGATAAGGCCAGAGAATAACTTCGCCACTACCTAGACCAAGCCCAAGCAAAATAAAACTAGGTCCCAAAAGTTTTCTGAACTTAGGCGGGAGTGGAAGATGTTTTATTCCTAAAGGAATATTGCTACCTAGCATGACAACATCAGTATATACTAATCAAGTGTTTTGAGACTAAATGAGACATATTTCAAAATGGCGGCATAAGTATCTTTGGCTTTTTCTCGCCGGTATTGTTCTTGCGTTTTTTATAACTCGTTTTGAAGTGACTAAGGATCTGTTGGTACGATTAACGGACTATGGATATGTGGGGGCATTTGTGGGCGGTGTTTTATTTATTTTTACATTCACTACGGCCACTGGCTTGGTTGTTATTACCGAATTGAGTGACAAATTAAATCCAGTATATATTGGCATAGCTGGTGGTGCCGGCGCCGTATTTGGAGACATGCTAATTTTTCTGTTTGCCAGAAAGAAATTAGATCGGGAAATAAAAGCGTCCGTGAAAAAAATGGGTGGAAAATTTTTATTAGATGTTCTTAGGTCAAAATCATTAAAATGGTTGCTACCTCTAATAGGGGCTGTGATTATAGCGTCCCCGCTTCCAGACGAAATAGGGGTTAGTCTTATGGGAATCAGCAAAATTAGTACTCATAAATTTTTCTTAATAGCCTTTGTTCTTAACGCAATCGGTATTTTTATCATTGCGTCAGCCAGCAGAGCTATTGGTTAAAAGTCGAAATCTCAGGTTGCTCTTGCGCTAATTTCGTAATGAATATATATTCATTACGAAAGGAGGTGGTAACTATGCCACAATTAAATGGAACAGGCCCAGTGGGCGCAGGTCCTTTAACAGGAAGAGGAATGGGACGCTGTGGAAGGGGCCCACATCATGGATTCTGGAGTTGGGGAGCACCATGCCAATGGACAAAGACAAGTCGAAAAGAGGCACTGGCTGATTATCGCAAAGCTCTGGAGGAAGAGTTGGAAGCAATAAAGAAAGCAGAGACGGAAGAGTAAATTAGAGGGGGTCCTGCTCTTACGTATTGGGGCAGGACCTCTCTAAATGTTTTATACTGTAACAAGTATCAATATGCCAAGACCAAGAAATCCACGTTGTATACGTTTTTCTCCCAGTGTTTTTTACTATAAACCGCAAGGTATCCCTATGAGAGAATTGGAGGAGGTTAGTCTTGGCGCAGATGAATTTGAGGCGCTTAGACTTCATGATGTTCTGGGGCTTGAGCAGACTAAGGCTGCGGAAAAGATGCATATTTCTCAGCCCACCCTCGCTCGTCTTCTCGACAGCGCATATAAGAAAATTGCGGATGCTTTAATAAATGGGAAGGCGATTAGAGTAGAAAAGGATGAATAAGAAAGAAAAAACGTACTATTTGAAACTCAGAGAGAAAGTTGGTAAACAAAAGTTGTTACTTCCAGCGGTTGCGGTATTCATTAAAAATGAAAGAAAGGAAATGCTTTTGGTAAGAAAGAATGGAGAGAAAAAGTGGGTATTTCCAGGAGGATATGTAGAACTTGATGAATCGATAGCTCAGACTGCGCAACGAGAAGTTTATGAGGAAACAGGATATAAAGTAAAAATTGGAAAAATTATTGGAGTTTGTTCTGGCAAGAAATTAACGAAGACATACAAAAACGGCGATGTTGTCCAGCCACTCATTATTTTTGTTCAAGCTTTTACTAAAAGTATAGGAAAAAAGACGGATAAAGAGGAAATTGCCGAAGTTAAGTATTTTCCAATCAAAAAACCGCCAGTCTTAGAAAATTGTTGTAGGGAGAAATATTTGATGTTAAAAGATTTCCAGACAAAATAGGTTGTTATTGGAATTTCTGACATTTTGGGCAAATTCCCTCAAGTTCGATTGTGTGATGCTTAATGATGTAGCCGGTAATATGACTTAATTTTTCTTCGTTGAAGTTCACGTCTGTTTCTTTAATATCTGTGAAGGCACCACAAATTTGGCAGACGATGTGATGATGATGTGGCATATCCGCCCATTCATATCTACTACCACGTTCTCGCCAGTCGATGTGAATAATTTTGCCGTCTTTTGCTAGGCGTTTAACGTTTCGAAAGATTGTTGAGTATGATGTTTTGGGAAGTGAAATCTGAACATAATTAAATATCTCTTGAAGAGATATTGGCTTCTGCATTGTCTGAAAAATGTGTGTGATCAGTTTTTTTGTTTTAGTTTCTCTTGAATGAGTAATATGTGTCATGGAGAGGATATTAGGCGATAAAGTTATTTATTGCAAGTTAATTGCAATAACAATACATACCCCATATCATGCCTGTATTCAATTGTTTAATGTTTTATGTATGAGGAAAAAATATCTTCTTTTAATTTTAGGAATAATTGCCCTGGCTCTGGTAATTGCTTTTTTGGGTTTTAGCAAAGGATCGAAAGTTTCTCAGAAAAATGATGAAGGGAAAATAAAAATAATAACAACATTATTCCCTTTGTATGATTTTGCCAAAAATATTGGGCAGGACAAAGTGGAAGTATCACTTTTGCTTCCTCCTGGAGTTGAAGCGCATTCATTTGAACCGAAGCCTGATGATATCGTTAAAATCAATGAGACGGATATATTTATCTACACTGGAGAGTTTATGGAACCTTGGGCACACGACATCATTCAGGGTGCCGATAAAAAAGTAAAAGCCGTTGATGCGAGTGTTGGTATTGAAATGATGAAGGAAGAAGGATATGAACACGAGGAAACTGATCGTCACGAATCAGAAGAAGAACACCATCACCACGATGGAGTTGATCCGCATATCTGGCTTGATTTTGATAATGATAAGGCAATGGTTAAGACAATCACAAAAGCACTTTCCGAAAAGGATCCGGATAATGCAAATTATTATCAGCAGAAATCTGAAGAGTATCAAAACAAGTTATCGGCGATGGATTCGGAATATAAGATGTCCTTATCAAGTTGCGCATCAAAAGAGATTGTTTATGGCGGTCATTATGCTTTCGGTTACTTGGCTAATCGTTATAGTTTGAAGTATTCGGCCGCGCAAGGAGTTTCTCCGGATGCTGAACCGACCGCTCAAGATTTGATTGAGTTAGTAGAACAAATAAGAAAAGATAATATTAAATATGTGTTTTATGAAGAGCTAACAACTCCTAAAATTGCGGAAACATTAGCAAATGAAACAAAAGCCAAAATGCTTTTTTTGAATGCCGCTCACAATGTCACCAAAGAAGACTTCCAGAATAACATTTCTTTTCTTGCGATTATGCAAGAAAATCTCACAAATCTGAAAATTGGTTTACAGTGTAGCAACTAAATATGTCGATCGTTGTTGATACAAAAAATGTTACCGTAAGTTACGGTCAGAGTGAGGCGATAAAGGACGTTTCATTTAAAATAGAAAATGGTGATTTTGTTGGACTCATAGGTCCCAATGGCGCTGGCAAAACGACACTCATAAAAACATTGCTCGGACTACTTCCGATATCTGCTGGTGAAATAGAAATGTTTGGACAGAAGATAGGGCAATTTAGCCAATGGGATAAAATTGATTATTTACCGCAGAATATAAAGTCTATTAATCCGCTTTTTCCAGCCACGGTTGAGGAAGTAGTTTTTCTTGGTCTCCTGTCTTCCAAAAAAATGCCACGTCATTTTTCGTCTCCCGATAGACTTAAAGTGGAAGATACTTTGGCATATATGCGTATAGTCGATCTGAAAGATAAAGTAATATCTGAATTATCGGGTGGCCAACAACAGCGAGTTTTAATTGCGCGTGCTCTTGTTTCAAAACCTGAAGTGTTAATTCTTGATGAACCGACAGCGGCTCTTGATTCAAAGTCACGAGATGAACTAATGAAATTGATAAAGAAGTTGAATAGCGATTTTGGCATTACAATTATTTTGATAACACATGATACGAATATGGTTTGTGAATATGCGAGCAAACTGATGTATTTGGATAGAAGTTTAATATTTTTTGGCGGTGTTTCGGAATTTTACAAGAAATATAAAAACGCAGAATCGCTTGATTCATACGGACGGCATTTAATTGATCATCAATACAAAAAATGAATATGGATATTATAAGTTTCTTGCAATATTCGTTTATTCAAAAAGCATTTTTTGCCGGATCTTTTGTGGCAATTACTTGTTCCGTCTTAGGATTATTTTTGGTTTTGCGAAAAATGTCTCTGATTGGTGATGGACTTTCACATGTAAGTTTCGGAGCGATTGCTCTTGGTTTATTTCTTGGTATTTATCCGTTTTATGTTGCTGTTCCGGTTGTAATGATCGCGTCTATCCTTGTTTTAAAAATAAGCGAGAAAGCCAAAATCTATGGCGATTCAGCGATTGGCATCGTTTCCGCTGTCGGTATTGCCGGAGGTGTGATTCTAGCCAGCGTATCTAGAGGATTTAATGTTGATTTATTTAGTTATCTTTTTGGCAACATACTTGCAATTAGCAACACGGAGGTTGTTTTATCTATAGTTCTTTCATTTGTGGTTCTGGTGGTCATTTATTTTTTCTATTGGGATTTGTTCTCCGCCACATTTGATGAAGAGTACGCAAAAACAACGGGTATAAAAACAAATTTTATCAATATACTCCTTACATTACTTACTGCTATCACGGTTGTTCTTTCTGTTAAAATGGTTGGCATAATGTTAGTTTCGGCATTGCTTATTTTACCCGCAGTCACGGCTTTGCAACTAGCAAAAGGATTTAAAGTAGCGATGATTATTGGAAGTTGTGTATCGCTGTTTTCGGTTTTGTTTGGTATAACGTTGTCATTTTTTCTCGATTTACCAAGCGGGGCAACCATTGTGATGACAAATGCGATCCTGTTTTTTATCGCAATTGTTTACAAAAAGATTGCAGCATAGTGGTGGCGTATTCCGTTTTAAGAAAAAATATTGCATCGGTACTTAATAACCAAAGACCAGCATATGTAACAAAACAAGAGAGGATGTCCCAGGACATGATTAGGAAGATACAGGATTCTTTTATTATGTAATTGTTACAAACCATCGGACTCTGTAGACTTATGTATTTGAAATTAGTTAAAGGAAAGTTTGATAAGTATCACTCGTCATAGGGCAGACAAAACAATAAAGTTGTTGCACAATGCAGTTGTGATGATTAATCGGAAAGAAATTTATATACTCTGCGCTATTTTACTATTAACTACTTTAACAATGGGATTTTTTTCATTTTTTCGTACGCCAAGTTTTTTGAAGTCTAGAGATTATGTTGTTTTTGACGAAAGCTACGCTAAGAATCTTGGCGGATTTTTTGGAAACCTAAAGCTATTCACTCCTTCACCCAGTGACATTGAAACGACAGAAAAATTATTTTTGGAAAAGCAGCCAAATCTTACAAACTACTATCGTCAATATTTCGGAGTAATTAATGAAAAAGGAGAGAAAGAAATCAGATTAATAGCTCTAAGGAAGGCGATGGGAAGAGATTTTCCTAAGTGGAGGAATGAAATCGTTATCGTGGATGATGGGGGGACGGCATTTTACGATGGCGTAGTGAATTTAAATACAAATACGGTTTTGTACCTAAGACCGCACGGGGAAGCTTGATATAAACAATAATACTGATTATAAACAGCACGTGCGAAGGACGCGTTAAGGACAAAAACAGGCGTACTAAGGTGTAGTATTGTATTCAGATGATTAAAGCGATATTTTGCATATATAAGTCGAACGTGTAATTGTTTTATGAACTTATAATTCTAGCGTTTTACGAAAATGATGGGTAATACTAAAAAAATTGAAGATTTCGGTTACGATGCGTTTTTTGAATCCAACATAGAAAAGATGGCGCTGCAAAATTATGCTATGGCGCGGGTTATCGTGGAGAATAAGGGACTATATAAAGTTGTGAGCCAAAATGGTGAGTTTCTGGCAAAGATTACGGGTAAACTAATGTTTGCCGCTGAAGCGGCGGAAGATTATCCGGTGGTGGGAGATTGGGTCGCAATTAAGGAACTGGAAAATAGACAAGCAGTAATAAGCGCAATACTGCCCAGAAAGACTGTAATAAAAAGAAGATACGGGGATAAAAATAGAGTTGGCGATAAAAATGATACGCAAGTTATTGGAGCCAACATCGATGAGGCGTTCGTTGTCGAATCGACAGATCGTGATTTTAGTCTTAATCGTTTTGAAAGATATTTTGCTGTTTTAAATGAAGGAGGCGTAAAGCCGGCGATCATTATTAATAAAACTGATTTAATTTCAAAAGAAGAATTAGATGAAAAATTAATCCAGCTAAAAAAAAGATTTAACAATATAGATGTTATCGCGACCAGTACTGTGGATGATAGCGGCTTGGAAGAATTAAGAGCCTATCTTTTAAGAGGAAAAACTTATTGCTTTCTCGGTTCTTCCGGTGTTGGAAAATCTACCCTGGTTAATAAACTTTTAGGAACAAGTCTGATTGAAACTGCGGACATCAGTTCTTATTCGGATAGGGGAAAACATGTTACTACAAACCGTCACATGTATTTTTTGAAAAATGGAAGCATTGTGATAGATAATCCCGGCATGAGAGAGATAGGGGTAATGTCAGTGTCTGGTGTTGATAATCTATTTGATGAAATAACTAATTTGGCCAAGGAATGCAAATTCAATGATTGTACACATGTTCACGAGCCGGGTTGTAACGTTTTGGTACAGTTAAAAGAAGGGAAACTAGATGAAGAAAAATATTCAAATTATGTTAATCTCAAAAAAGAAGCAGAAAATTACAATATGACTAGTTTTGAAAAAAGAAAAGCCGATCGACAATTTGGAAAATTTATTAAGGGAGCAAAAAAGGAACTAAAGAAATTCAAGGGTAAGGAAAATTAATTACTTTTTTATATTCTAATTTTGGCTTGATAGTTGATTGGCTATCGAGATCAATCGAAATCGCCACTTAGGCGGTTTTTTGGTAGATTAGTTTTATGGAGAAAAAAATTAACAGATTTATATATTGGACACCAAGAATCTTATCAGTCGTTTTCATTTTGTTTTTGGCTATGTTTTCTCTGGACGTTTTTGATATGAAACTAGGTTTCCGGGAAACATTATTGGGATTATTCATGCACAATATTCCAGCACTTATTTTATTGGTTGTTTTGTTAATATCTTGGAAACACGAAATTGTGGGAGGGATTGTGTTTATTTTGGCCGGAGCATTATATGTTGTAATAATGTTGCTGAATATGTCGAGGAATTATTTTGAGTGGTATATGCTATCATATATTTTAATTATCGCTGGGCCAGCGTTTCTTATAGGAGTCTTATTTATTGTTAACTGGTTTAAAAAAGGTCGAAGTAATCTTTGAATCTCATAGCATCACCACCGAATTAAAGGTGTACCGCTTTTGAAGGCGGTAACCGCACTATGGAAATGGCAACCCGGGTGGATGTATAAACTAACGGAAATTTAAAAATATTGTGCTAATATTTGACTATGAATGACGAATTGAAGTGGGTAGTAACCACAAACATGTTAGTCCGAAAAGGAGACGACATCCTTGTAATAAAAAGATCTGATGATCTGCAAGACTTTCCCGGATGGTATATTCTGCCAGGCGGAAAACAGGAACCAAACGAATCAGTTATAGACGTAGCGATTAGGGAAACTATTGAGGAGACGGGCATAACGCCGCTTGGGCCAGTTTTGAAGATAGTTGCCACACATTCGCATGAATATAAATCAAAAATTTATATAGTGAATATTTTTGAGGCTGAGAATTTTAAAGGCGAGTTGGTGTCGTCAAAGGAAGGAACAGCGCAATGGGTAAATGCAAAAGAATTACTTGCCAGTTCAAAACTATACCCCGACCTAAAAAGACATATTGGGATGATTCTGGAAAATATGAGTGATCAAATCTTTTTCACGTACCACAAATTTGACGCAAACTTGAAAATCGTCGAGGAAAGATAGAAAAAATAAACGCTGATGTTATGTTTAAAATTAAATACAAAATAGCGTACTCTAAGATTCACGGAAGTGGTGTTTTTGCCGAGGAGAATATTCTTAAGGGATCAATTATCTGGGAACCGGATAAGGATGGTCAGGAAATTTCTCAACAGGAATTTGATCAAAAAAGTCCGGCGGAAAAAGAAAAAATATCGTTCTATGGATTCAAAAGTAAGAATACGGGTAAGTACTACTATTCCGTAGGCGATATTCATTTCATTAATCACTCGGATGATGGGAATTCAACCGAAAGAATCGCTATGGATAGCGGTGAAGGAATTATGTTCGCTAAGCGCGGCATTAAAAAGGGAGAAGAAATAACTCAAGATTACCGAGAATTTGAAAGTGAAGAAGACACAAAGAGGAGAGGGATACTGTAAATATTTTTAGTGGGAAAAGTCGGATTTCGAACCAATGGTAAATTGGAAATATGTATAAAATTATGTTTTAATTAAATTAACATGGACATTAAACAACAGTTCACAACAGTTACACGTTTTTCAAAACTTCTGGCGTTGTTGTTACTTGTTTCTTTGCCGTTCATCGGTTTTTATTTTGGAATGAAGTTTCAAGAATCCATAGTAAGAGATACAGGTTCTATTGTTATTACGCCCACAACTTTGGAAGTTTCTCCAACACCCGCTTTTGTGTTACCAGTCACTCTCCAAACAATTACTCCTTTACCCCTCGTAGTTCAAAGCACAGAAGAAATTTTAAAATGTAAGAGTTCTTATAATTCTGGGCTAGAAAATATAGATAATTGCTATAAAGATTGTTGTGAAAAATCAGGACCGGAAAAAGTGCAGTGTCAAAATATTTGTTATAGAATAAATTGAACCATCAACGCCAATTAGCACACGAGAAGATGTCGATTGATTAGGGAATTTTGATTAGCTGTTTTTTGGCGTATTTTTCATGTTGGCAAAAAACATTGGAAGATTGCTGACGCCGCTTTTTCTTCGGAGAATATTTGTTATCTCTATGGTTCGTTGGTCAACCTCTTCAATGTTGAGCCATATACAGTTCGAAAAATAGGTTGTCTTACTTAGCTTATTGAATATCATTCCCTCGGCAGCATATGTAGCAATAGTTCTATTAACGAATGTCTTGATCTGTTGATTATCGGTTAAGCCAATGTGTTTTTTGGTACGGGCAAATTGAGCATTATAAACCGAATCAGCAATAAGTTGATTGCTATTTCTATTTAGTGATATGAGAGCTTTTTTATAGGCTTTACTGTAATAAGTTTGCAATGGCTTGATAAGCTTGGTGAATAAATAAACATCTGCTGGTACCGGATATTGTTTAATTTTTTTCACGACTAATTGTTTAAAGGCGTTGTGGGCTTTTAAAATTCGGTTTTTACCCAAACGGGCGATACTTTCAGGAGTTATATAAAAAGCATTTGTATCAGCAATAATTTTTACAAAACGAAATTTTAGATTGGTAGATTTTAAATACTCTAATATTTTCTTTTCCTCATCAGCTTTTTCTATAACGCGGGGGATTTCGGTGAAAGCATCAATTTTTTCTCCTTTTGCAATCAACTTTAAATCAACGCAATAGTTGAGGAATTTTTTGCCACGCTTATCTTGATCCAAGTATCGGGGCGGACACTCCCAATTATAGAAAGTGATTTTAATGTTCTTGTTTAAGGAATCATCGATATATTTATAAATCAGCTCCGTATTTTCCAACGGTCTTGCTGAAATAGCACTCATTTGGCTAATAATTTTTTGAACATTATTCATAGTGTAATAATAGTTAAAATAAGAATAAATCGAGAGGAAGGTGACGAACAACCTTCCTCTCGGCGCTTTTAGGCGAGTTGAATAACCGGAATTCTTTCTTCTTTGCAGAGTGTGGCATTTTGCAACACCGCGACTTCCGGGCTTTCAACGCCAAGCAGTACTGAGTTTTTACCAAACTCCCCTGATTTGATAATCACTCCGTCTAATGCAAACCCGGCCAGCACTCGATCGATAAAGTCATCGCGAATATTTTCCGGGCATCCATAGGACAACAAATCGCGAATCCTCGTCTTCGCCTCATCAACAAAGCGCTGTGGCAAACTTTTTTTCCAAGGTTCTTCTTGGTAAAACTTATGCCAGAGGTCGAGCCGTTCAAAAACTGCCTGGTAGTTCGTTACTGTACGATAGTCGAGTAACGGCACGACCGGAGGGGCAGTTGGTGGCGAAAAAAGAATGAGCGGATCGGCCGTAGCGTAAATTGCCACCATTTCGAAACTAATGGCATTTTTGCCCAATTCCTCTTGGAATTGCTTGACAAGTTGTAGTCTTGTCTGAGTACTGCCGCTAAGCTTCGCTGTGTATTTTCCTGTTACGCCGGTTTGATGGCGGTTTACTTTGAGCCCGCTGCCATTAAGCGCGGGGCAAAGAAAGAAAAGACACGTAAGAGGTTGAGGAAAGTTTGCTGGCAGGTTACTCACTTTCTTTACAGAAGGTAACTGGCGAATAGTTTCGAATACGTCCACGATTATTCTCCTTGTGAAAAAGAACTTGTCGTTTTTATTTTGGTTAAAAACAAAACCACCTTCTCCGATGAGAAGGGGGTGGATCACTGACTTTATTTAGTCATTAATGCAACCTTTTCCTACCGGGGAAAGTTTTAGCACGATGACTATGATGTAGACGATTAAGCATAAGTTTATATCCGCCTGTGCCGCCATTAAGCCATTTTGAAACACGGGCCACAGTGGTTGAGCTGAAGTTAGTTTTCTTTTCTATCTGACTATAGGGTGTGTTTGTTGATAGCATTTGAGCGGTTTGCCAACGGGTAGCAAACTCAATAATTTCTTTTGCTGTTAGTAAATCGCGAAAAAACAGTTTGGCTTCCTCCAGATTTTTAAGCGCCAAAATGGCTCTAAATAGGTCTTCGGATTGAGGGTTATCCCACTTGTTGTTCATATGCGCTTTATCTTAATAAAGCACTTTACTTGTGTCAAGAGCCTGTGCAAAAGTTGTATGTTGCGATAGAGCCAGTTCTTGAAAAGACAAAACAGAGTAAACAGTGCAGAATTTTACTTAGTATAGAGTACTTAATTCATTCATTATTCTGGTTGTAACCTTATCCAAATTTCCCTTAAATTGAATAGTGTCATATTATGAAGTAATATAAAACATATGAAAAAAAATAAAATCTATCTAGTAGTTTCTGTCTTTGTTTCACTATTATTCTTGGGTAAGTATGCCGGAGCCGTTTCGAGCGTTCCTCCAACACCACCGGCTATTGTTACCGATAGTGGTGTAGCTATCTCAGAGCCGGGAAATTATGTAGGTAATGTCTATGTACAGGATCTAAAGGCTTCTATTGATGATAACAACAATATAGCGGGCACTTTTACGGTTAAAAACTCTGACACGCTGCCAATCGGTAACCTGCGATATGAAGTTCAATTATTAGAAACTGGGCCACAACTAAAAACAGGAGAGATTGTATTGGATAATTCCATTGCTTTTGATACAAGTGTACAGCCAGAGTTATTCGCGCTGGAGTCCAATGAATCACAAACCAAAAGTTTTTCCTATCAAGCGCCAAATGTTCCGAAGGGTTCATATCGACTAAGAATCCAAATTTTAACATCAAATGATCGTCCTTTGGGGTGGGACACAATAGATATCAGTGTCTCCAAGGATGGTGTTTATCCGCTTCTTGGCATAATTGGGGTTAATGTTCATGCTACCGATCCAGTCACAAATGTTACTCGTGATGTCTGGCAGGCTGGACAGGGGGTTAACGTGGATCCTGAGCAGTCATTTTCTGTAACAATAAAGGCGAAGAATGATAGTAAAGAGAGTATTTCTGGCAAGTTGATTATGGATGTTAGTAAAGTCTTGACGTCAAATGGTGATAAAAAAGACAAGAAGGATGTCAAAGAATTAACAATTAAGGGAAATTCTGAGGAGACATTTGATGTTCCTGTTCAGGCAATGAGTGCTCCTGGTGTTTATGTTGGCACTATTGCTCTCTATAATGATCAAGGTCAGCGTATTTCTGCAGTCGCGGAATTTCGTTATGTAGTTAAAGGAAAGTCCGCTTCTGTTATAAGCGCCAAAATTAAGAATATAAAAGAAAGTTCAGTAGAGGTTGAATTTGCAGTAGTTGGATCGGCTGATAGGAGTACAAAATTTGAGGGAACAGTGGAAGCTTCTATTATCGAAGAGGGGAATGTCTGCGGAAAAATATCTACCAAAGTAGAGCTTTCCTTGATGCCATCGGCTGGAACAGCATTTATTTCGACTATTGATTGCCAGTTTAAGTCTTCGCAGCTATCAGTAAAGGTTATTTCCGATAATGGTGATGTGTTGGATGATTATAAGCTTGCTCTAACAAACTTGCCTGTGAAGGGGCAAAAAACGCTTGTGTCTAATAATATAAATAGCAATACTGGAAAATCAGAAAACCCAAAAGCTAAGACAGCAAGTATAGTTATTATTCTGGCGGTAATTTTTGTACTTATAGCCATTATTGTTTCGGTTGTTTTATACAAAAAGAAAAAGACTAATTCTGTAACAACAATTATTGGTATTCTCTTGTTTGCCGCAGTTTTGGTTGCGTTTAATGGTGGCGTAAAGAATGCGAAGGCCGGCATACGCTGGAATGTTAATTTACACAATGATGGTCTTGGTTGGTTTTCGGTAACCATTAATAAACCTCAGCATCAAGGAACTTATGCTCCTGGCGTAGCTGTTCCTTTTGAATCCGCATTGTACTGGTATGCTTGTGGAAACTCCAACACTGATCTTCGTTTTAGTGTTTATACTAAAAATGGTGCTAATAATTTTCCTTCATCGAGTAACCCTGCCACTTGGCCGGGTTCTGGTTGGGCCGCAGCCCTTAGTGAATATTCACGTAGTTATCATTGTTGGAGGTGTAATGAAAATTGGTATTCTAACTATTATACATATACCGGGCTTCTTTCGTTGGCTGCACCATCAAGTTCAATTATGTCTCGTGCCTTCTATTATTCCTATATGCCACCAGACAATTGGTACGTTGGTTATAATTTAATCGATATGACGTATGTTAATTTTCCTGTAAATCCTACATGTAATCTAACAACACCAGCAAGTACGTATATAAATACCCCTGTCAACTATTCCTGCACTGGCTGTGGAGGTTCGGCATCTTGGTGGAGTGGCACAACTTCACTAGGTAGTGGGGGTGCTCTTTCTACACAATTTTCCACTGTGGGTAGTAAGACAATTAAATTAAAAAATATTGTTGCTACTCTAACTGGGAATGTTACTCAAACAGTGAATTGTCCCACTGTTACTGTTAGTCAACGTCCGGCTATTTCATGCTCGGTCCTAGATTTGGGAGGTGGGCAGAAGAAATTCACTGCAATTAATGCTGTTAATCCCACCTGGACACTCCATTCTCCAGTACCTTCTCCAACACCGCAAGCGCTTTCTCAAAGTGGAAATCAAGCTGTTTTTGTTGCACCAATCTTCCAGAGTCCAGCACAGAATACATATAAATACGATGTAACTAGTCCGCAGACTTCTGGAACTGGATCCTGTTCTGTTACCGTTGATGCTGTGGCATATCCAGATGTCTCTTGTGGTACTCCGGTTTCAATTTATGCTGGCCAGACACATACGTTTAATATTCAAGGAGGAGATCCTAGTGCAATATTATCGTGGTCGTCTGTTGCAAACTTGACGTTTAACAACGCGAATAAAACTTCTGCAACATTTACAGCTCCAAACGTTTCTCGGGATTATACTTTCAATGTCACAGATAATGTTACAGATGATGATTGTGAAATAACAGTAAAAACAAAATCAGTTCTGCCAAACTTTAGAGAGTTATAAAAAATTAGTAACTGAAAAAATAAAAACCGCCGTTTTGGGCGGTTTTTTATTTTATTTAATATTGCACAAATTATATAGAAAATAGAAAAAGCCGCCTCTGTTGAGTACGGCTTGGAGTTCTTCTGTGCACTACGTTAGGGGGTGTGCGACTACCTTTTACTGGGGGATTTCTTCAGGCGATGTTCGGCATCTACGTGACGTTTTGTGACGTACACGATGCCGATCATGATACCTAAGTAAACGGACATCAAAAACGGAAGGTGCTTGTTGATGTCCACGTTGCCGGTCGCGACTTCCCAAATGTCGTAGCCGGTAGTTAGAACAAACACCAATGCCAGAAGGCATATGATCTTAAAGAACCCATCTCTCTTTCTCATCATCTGGCTCCGCAAAAAAGAAAGACAGTCAATCTGAAACTACACAATTGTAGTACTTTATTATTAAAAAGTCAAGTGTTTCGTATTTAGCGTCAGTAATTCCTTACTCCAATAAAAGCAAGAAGTGTTGCTAACCATATTCTCTTCAAGCGTACACTCCGGTCAATGCCGAACCACGGCATTGACCTCGTTCTACACGCTTTGCATTGTGATGCAAAGTCGTGAGGCCGCTTAAAGAGAATATGGCTAGCAACTTTCATACCGGTGAAGAGTTACTTTGGTCATATGGCTCATTCGGCAGTAATATAAAAATATTATGTTGACTGGTAAGAAAAAAGTATTTTTCATAATTGTAGTTATTATTTGTGCTGTCTTGTTTTCTCTGTGTGTTGCGTGGATTTTCTCAGGTTTTGGTAAATTGAAATGGTCGACCACATCAACGCCTTTGTTTTCAGATATTTTGTCATCAGCGCCAAGTACACCATCTAATAATTTACCCAATAAAGATGATGCGAATGTTTTGGTTACACGCGTTATAGACGGAGATACAATTGAATTGGAAAACGGCAAACGTGTTCGATATATTGGTGTAAATACGCCGGAAATCGCAGACGTACGGAAAAACATACATTGTTTCAGCAAAGAGGCATCGGGTAAGAATATTGAATTAGTTTTAAATAAACGAGTGCGACTTGAAAAAGATGTAAGCGAAACAGATAAATATGGGCGACTTTTAAGGTATGTTTATGTAGACGATATTTTTGTGAATGATTTTTTGGTGCGTGAAGGTTACGCGCACGCTAGTTCTTATCCGCCTGACATAAAATATCGTGACCAATTTCGTTTGTCTGAACAAGATGCGCGAAAAGCGGATGTTGGTTTATGGCATTCTTGCGTAAACAAAAAGGATTAGATGGAGATAGAAATTTTTTTCTCGTATTCTGTTTGAATCTTTTTTGCGACAATAAAGTCTTTGTCAGTTATTTTTCCCCCAACATCAAAACGTTGTAGTTCAAAAATTATTTTGCTGTAAAAAATATGCACATCTGGGTGGTGATCATTTTCCTCAAAAAAGGGAGCGAGTTTCACGACAAAATTTAAACTATCCACGAAGTCATTGAAAGAAAACTCCTTGCGTAGTTTATTGTCTAGTATAGTCCAATCGCTGAGTTTTTTGATTTGCGCTTGAATTTCCTCTACAGAAAGAATTATTGGTTTTGCCATAGTGTTTTGAGTATATCAACCGCTTTTTGAAGATAAAGAGAAAAAAACACAATATGAAGGAAGAGTAGAATGATTCCACAAACAAGCGGCTGCAAACAACCATAAATAAAAATATTTACCCACTTATTTGCGAGATGATATTAAGAAAAGATTGCATAATAATTAACTTCGTGTTTATAATAAAAAAACTTAATTTTAATTCAAAGAATTAATAAATGAAAAAAGAAGTTAAATTTAGTAATAATATTTTAATTATAGGTTATGGTTCTGTCTCTCGATGTACGCTTCCAATATTTTTAGAGCATATTCAAGTTCCTTTTGAAAAAGTAACCATAATTGATTTCGAAGATAAATCTGAGGAGCTAAAAAAATTCACGGAAAAAGGAATTAAATTTAGACAGATCGAAATAACAAAACAAAATCTAGATTCCGTTCTTTCGGAATATGTTGGCAATGATGGTATTTTGATTGATTTGGCTTGGAATATTGGCGCGAACGACATAATAAAGTGGTGCCACGATCACAACACTCTTTATGTTAATACGTCGGTTGAACAATGGGGTCCAGAGGAAGACACCCAAACGAGCTCTCCTTTCGAAAAATCTCTTTATTTTAGACAAATGAAACTAAGAGATCTTTCAAGAGACTGGAAAGATGCCTCAACCGCCGTTGTTGATCATGGGGCAAATCCTGGGCTGATTTCTCATTTTACAAAGCAAGCGCTTTTAGATATTGCAGAGAAAATGATTGTGGAAAAAATAGTTTCGGGTGAAGAATTGGATGAATTAGCGGATTACAAAGAAAAATTAAATTTTGCTAAACTTGCCCAAAAATTGGGTGTAAAGGTTATTCATTGCAGTGAAAGAGATACGCAAGTAACAAATAGGCCAAAAGAGATTAATGAGTTTGTGGGTACGTGGAGCATCGAGGGTCTTAGAGAAGAAGGAGTGGCGCCTGCGGAGATGGGTTGGGGGACGCATGAAAAAGAATTGCCGCCCTTGGCAGTCGTTCCCCCTTTTGGTCCTCAAAATCAAATTGCTTTGGCGCAAATGGGAATCCACACCAAAGTTAGGTCTTGGATACCGAATGAAGAAATTGTTGGTATGGTGATTAGGCACGGAGAAGCATTTGGAATTTCGGATAGATTGACTGTTTGGGAAAACGAAAAAGCCGTGTACCGGCCAACGGTGCACTACGCATATATGCCTTGCCATGAAACATTAAGTTCTCTTTGGGAATTTGAGGGAATGGGCTATGAACTACAATCGAAGCTGAGAATTATGTCTGATGAAATAACAAGCGGTAAAGATACTTTAGGTGCTTTGTTGATGGGCCATCATTTCCAATCTTGGTGGACAGGAAGCATTTTGGATATTGAAGAAGCGAGGAAACTTCTTCCCGGACAAAACGCCACGACAATTCAAGTAGCGTTGGGTGTTATTTCTGCGGTGATGTGGGCTATTGAAAATCCAAAGAAAGGAATCTGTTTGCCTGACGATTTGCCCCATGATTACGTTTTGGATATTGCGAAGCCGTATTTGGGGACATTCATTTCCCAAAATTACGATTGGACCCCTTTAAAAAACAGAAAAGTGTTTTTTAAGGAAAATCCGGCAAATCAAGCTGATTCTGAGATTTGGCAATTTAAAAACTTTTTATTGCCTTTATAAAAAGAAAAACCCCACGACACATTGGTTGCGTCGAGGGGGGATTACGCTTTGCCTAAAAGGTAGTCGATGGCGTCTTTGGCGCTGTACGAATCATTCGCGTTCGCCATTAATACTGGAAGGAAACTGGTGTCGTCTCCGAGAGTGACGACAGGGAGCTCACCTTGGTTGGTTAGACCGGCTGTGGAGAGCAGTCCGTTGCAAATGCATCCTCTGCCGACAGTGTCCGCAATGTCGCCACCTTTTGCGACGAAGTTCACCAACGGTTCGGCGGCGCATCTGTATCCAAGTGATCCGTCCTCCTTTTCGTAAAGAGAAATCAGAGCGCCTACGTTGCAGATACGGACTCTGCTTTCATACACATCCTGTTCTGAAATAGTTCCCCCCAGAATCACCGTTTTGAACGGAAATCCTGTTGGGGAAATTCTCATGTCGGTTCTTACTTGCAGTTTGCCGGTAAAGCCCAACTCGCGAATTCTCCGACGAATATCCGGATCCATTCCGGATTCCTCGCACAGGGCGAAGATGGAACCAACTTGGATTCCTTTGGCGCCTACAGATAATGCCCACTCCAACTTCTGCGGAGTAGCTTTGGCGCCACCGATCCAAAATGGCAGACCATGCTTGGCGATGTCGGCGTAATCAACTTCATCCTTGGGTCCGTAGATGGGTTGAATCTCCCCCTGCTCGTTGAAAACAGGTTTTCTGGGAGGGGCGTTGTGTCCACCTGCGCTCGGTTCTTCCACCACGAATCCATAGACACTTCCTTCCAGTAGCTTCTTCTTGAAGATCGAAGCGAGAAGGTTGGAAGCGATGATGGGAATGAACCCAGGTTTCTCCATTTGGGGAAGTTCTCCACCAAAGAAAGATGCCGGATCAAAACTCATCAAGTGGGAAGTGGTGTTTTTGCCGATAACAGGAACGCGGTAACTTGTCGTTCTGCCATCAGCAATACAGCTCATTACCTCCGGGATCTGAAGAGCCACACCGGCACCCATGGTGACATAATCTACGCCGGCGAGTATTGCGCCCGTGATAGCGTAGATGTGAGGCATCGCAATCTTCTCGAGATAGTTGATGCTCACCGGATTGGAATGGCCCTCCTTCGCAAGCCAAACGAATGCGTAGTTGGCGCAAATGACCAGCGAAATCAACAGGCCGGAAGGATTAACAGAGAAGGAAGGCGCGTTTTTGAGGCGTGTTCCTTTTGCAATCCCACCCTCCACATAGAAAGTGTCGATGACCTCCCTGGCGATGTGTTGGAATGGAAAATGTGAAAGAGCTCGTCGAATGTGCCCATCGGGATCGCCCCGCTGGAGAATGCAAGCCAGAGCTCTTTCCAGAGCCACCCCAGAAACTGTGCCTTGTTGGCCGAGTATGGAAATGGTACGAGCCAGGTACCAGTCCGAGATGTTTGCTCCCATTCCGCCCTGAATAATCTTCGGATACGCGAACGCAATATTCATATAGCACCTCTCTTGATTAGATGTCGAAAGATCAGTCCCTTTCCGTAATATAGCAGAATATCAAATTTATGAATTTTTGCAATAATATTAAGAATAAAAGAAAAACCCCGATTCCTTGTGAGAATCGGGGGGGGTGCTACTTGTGTAGCTGAACTACTTCTTGTCTGTCGGCATCGATGTCGACTTTGCTGGTACGACTGCCGAAGTGGCAGTTGACGTACTCGACTAGACTTTCCATTTGCTCGGGTTGATCTTGGCCGGTTTCTGTGTGAACCCAAAGGACTCAAGCAGTTGAATGGTCGGTAAAGCGCGAGTCAGAGGAGACATTCCTGGCGGTACTGCGTTCGCCGACATGATGACCGTGCTCGGAACCTGAATCTCTGTGAGACCCTTTGCAATTTCCTCTGTTTGTTGCAGTTGGATTTTCCACAAAGCTTTCAAGTGATCCGATGTCGCGCCAGCGAGCAGGATTTTTTTCCTGCGCTTTCGCCGCGATCTGTGTCGCTTTCCGATTGTTCTCGGTGATCTTGGCTCCAGTTTCCGCGATGCTGTAAAGGCATTCTTGAGTCTTCGTCTGAACCATGGCCACCTTGCTCAAGGTCTGTCCTTGAACTTCTTTGAGTTTCTGGCCGATTGCGGCCACGGCCTGTTTTGTCTCGGTCTCGATCAGTGCCTTGGTTTTGATTTCGTTCGATCTCCACTCAGTTCCAGCAACCTCGCGATCACCTTGTGCCAATGCGGTCAACTGTTGCTGTGCACCAATATTACTTTATCGCGCTCTATAGCTCTTTGTAGGTTGGCAGTGTTTGGGACGAAAAAACATGTACTGTACATTCCTTACTATCTATTCCATCCGTCACTTTATATTTATAGTCTCGTGGCTTCTTAGGGACATTAAAAATAACTTCTACGCCATTATGTGTACCAAAATTAGTATCTTCAATAGAAGTCCATGACAAAGTTGCTCCCGGAAGCCCTCCAGTAGCTGTCAGTGCCGTAGAAGCTCCAGTCTTTACATTAGAGTCTGCAGGAACACAACTCAGAGGATCTCCTGTTCCGTTTACTTTTACAGTACAAGTGCCCTCGTCGACTGTTAGGCCTTCTCCCTGCCATGAATAGGGATTTTCTTTTACCTTAATCGTATACGTCACTGGTTCCGTGCTTGCTGAAGTAGGAGTAAATTTTAATTTATCTTTAGAACCTGGGTTAGGATAACTTACGCTATACGCGCTTGTTGGAACCTCCGACCCGCCTGCGTCATAAATTTTCCACCCAAATCTTAGGTCGCTAAGTGACATACTCCCAGCAGAAACAGAGAGCTGTGCTGGTTGGCCAGCGTCAATATTTGTTAAATCAGAACTACAACTAACTGTTGGGTTTGCGTATGCCACAACTGAACAGGATCCATTTCCAAATGCAGTACTTACGTTTAAAACATATGTTTTTGAGGTCGGAACAGAAAACTTTTGAGGAATGAACCTTGGCATACTTTTATTAACAGGATCTTGGGAATAATCTAGCGTAAAATTATTGTCCGGAGGTGGTGAGGCAAGCGACCAATCGTATACTGCCCCTACGGGAGCACCAAAACCATTCACCGTACGCATTTGTCCTCCGTACAATTTCCCGACGTTTGATTCAAGAGGAAAACTGCACGAAATTGGTATTGGATTAAATTTGACTATTGTTGTATCCTCCACGTTCTTCCAAGTCGCCCACGCCCTGCAGCCGGCGCCGCACGGATTAGACTCCTTGTAAAAAAACTTACTTAATAAAGTTGTTTGGTTTCCGCTATATGGGCCAACGAAAGGCAAAAGAGTCGAATAATCCGCAACGTGAGAATACCATACAGAATCACCGACCCCCTTTTGTGTTGAAGAATTTGAATATACTGATTGTCCCGCAATATAAGCGTCAGTAGAATAATAGGTTGTCGAATTTCCGCATGCGGTCCAATCCATATGTATGGTGTAGGGGATGGAACCGTAAAAATAAGTTCCACCGTTTTGCGGACTATTAACAAATACAGTAAAAATAGCCTCTTGGTAATCCCCAGAATAACCCGTTGTTTCAGTCTGAATACCAGCTCTTACGTCTTGATGTCCAATTAAAGCGGAAGAAAGTAATACTAAAAAAATCAAATTAACAATGTAAGGAATTTTGCTTTTTCTTTTTTTAAAAAACACAAAAACAGCAAGTGAAACCGATATTGCTAATACAATAATCACTACAAGAGCCAATAACATGTTTTTGTTTTCAAAGACGCCTGTTTTTTTCTCCGATGTTACACCGGGATTGCTATTTTCCTTGACTGCTTTTTTAAATTGATAGTCAATTCCGTAGTCGTCTAGCAGATCTCCTTTATCTGAGTAAATTTTCAAATTTATCCTAGAGATTGCAGGACAATCTTTTATTAATACAGTTGCCTTGCCCATTACGGCACCAACCGACAAATTTACTGCGCCAGATTCTTTACCGCATTCTTTGTCATTATCGGAAGCAGATACTTCTAATCTGCCGGGCACGCCATCTGCCGTGCTCTGTCTGTCAGAGCGACCTACAATAGCGAAATTCAGACTAAGCACATCGTCCTTTACCCCCTCAATTTTCGCGCTTACAACCGAAGCCGAATCGCCCTCAACAACATAGCGAAATTCTCCAGGAGATGAAATTCTTTCTCCTTGCTCATTATAAACAGCAATATTTGCGCCATAAGCGCCGGGAATATTAGCGGCAGTCAAAGTTACATTCAAATTCTCATCAGCTTTCGCCTTGATAGCTATATCCTTAATTTCCGTTCTTTCCGCTTTACTATTCGAGATAAGATCTCTGCGGGCAAAAACAACTAATTTTCCGTTTAAGCCTTTTGCAGCAGCATTCTTGATGTTTAGTTTAATCGAAAACTGCTGGTCTGGCTTGATATTTACTCCTTCCATTGGCCCCCAAACGTCTCGCGACTTTTGTGTCATCGGATCGGCCGATTTAATATCCACCTCTTTAACAGCAACGATAGGATATACCCCATCAGTAGAAACTTTTAGTACTTCATCGGTCCAGCCCATCGACCTGCTGTTTGAAGTAACAGCTCTAAGACGTAAGCGGTAGTCACCTTTTACTACGGGCGGCATCTTATAAGAAAAATTCTTCTCTAGACTTTCCATGGGGGCTAACCCAAAACTCTCTTCACTAACTAATCGATCATACACAACAGGAGCATCTATGATAGTTTTCCCTAATTTCAACTCAGGTGCCGGGCTCAGGATCTGGATTTCGTAGTGCAAATCTCCTATCGCGGTCTCTTCACTATTTCTAATCGTATACGATCCAGCGATATTACGGTTTTCATTTACTGTAAACTTCAAATTGCTCACATACACCTTTGGAATAAAGCTAGACGTTTGAATTACCTCGCCAGGAGAAGTCAGGGGCGATGATCGCTGGCTAACCGTTGCCGCGTTAGCAATATTAAAAACAGCGGCAAAAGCTACTACTAACCCCAATAATGTAATTTTTTTATTCATGTTTCATACTAAGTTTATTTCATACTAAATTATTTAGCAATATTTCTTTCTCTTCTTATTCAAAAAAGTCGCATTTGCTCTTGTTGAAGATCAGCACTAGAATCAACAAGACGATGGAGAGCGTTCAACTCCCATCGCGTTTTTTGTGAAAACCAAACAAGGAGTAAGCGAGATGAAAAAGGCACCTTTGTCCAGGTCGATTGTTGTTCCCCGCGAACTGTCGCCATACGACCGAATGCTATTGGAGGCGGTTCAAAAAGAGGGCGGGTTCTATAATGCTCATTCCCATCTTGATCGAGCCGACACGTTGGGTGACGAATATCTGCGACACATTGGAATAACACCAACGGAAGCGAGTGGCTACTCTCTGCGTGTGAAACAAGACATGACCGGGGATTTGCATCGTGGATTAGCGTACACGCCGGACGATTTAGAGGCGAGGATGATCAGGGTCATTCAACGTCAGATCAGTTATGGGGTGACTGCTTTAGATTCGTGTATTGATGTGACGCCAGGTATCGAACCAGACGGTCTAACAGCATTCAGGATTGCGTCGAAGTTGAAGCAGCAATTCGCTGACCAGATAAGCATTCGTCTTGGGCCAATGCCAATCTTTGGCTTCAAGGAGGGAAGTGGCCGCTGGGAAGTTTTTGAGAGTGTGGCTTCGGAGGCGGACTTTTTCGCTGCTTTGCCGGAAAAGGATGTTTTCTTGGATCCACGAAACCGTGATGGAAAAATCGGTTTTCGTGAACATTTGATAAGAGTGTTGGAACTCGGGTGCAGGTTCGGCAAGGAAGTGCATATTCACCTGGATCAAGCGAACAATCCGGCAGAAAGAGGCACGGAAACGTTGATTGAAGGTCTAAGGTGGATTAAACAGCCCCACATTCCTGATCACCACGGCCCAACGGTGTGGATTATCCACAAGATTTCTCCTTCAGGGTACGGTGAAAAGAGACATGGCCGATTGATGGATGGGCTGTTGGAATACAACCTTGGGGTAAAGGTTTGTGGGTCAGCAGCGCTCTCCATGCGACAATTGCGGCCGATAAAAGGACCGACTCGCAACTCTGTCGCTCGTGTGTTGGAACTGTGTAAACGGAAAATTCCAGTACAACTTGGCACGGACAACATTTGTGATGTTTATGTGCCCCAGAGTGATGGTGACATGCTTACTGAGATCAAGATACTTGGCCATGCTGTTCGTTTCGCTCCGCCCCACATTTGGGCAAAACTTGCAGCAGGTGTTCCTCTTAATGAGGTAGACAGGGACATTATCGGCAGAGGGCTCTATCAGGATTTGAAAGTGTTTAAGGAGTTAGATCCTAACTGGGAGCCAGCCGTTGGTTGAGAGATCGTTGCTTGGCACGATTCTGCAGCCGCCAAAGGACTTCTTTGGCGGCATTTTTATTTTGTGTTAATAAAGGTATCTTTTTGTAACAAGCTGCAATATAATTTAGTTATTGATTATTAATTAATTTGTATATGACTGAACAAAATACAACACCAAATCCAGTCGCTAATTCTTCCGCAGGGGGATTTTCAAAATGGGCAATTGCTCTGATAGTTGTTTTGGTAATTCTTTCTATACTTGGCTACGCGGTAAAGAATTTTCTAGGAAAGAAAATCGCTGAGAATGTGGTTGAAAAAACGATAGAGGCAAGAACTGGGGCCAAAGTTGATATTAATGGTGCCGGAGAGGGATCATTTAGTGTAAAAAACAAAGATGGAGAATTGGCGATAGGAACAACAGCACAATGGCCTTCAGATATGCCGAGCGATGTTTCAAAGTTTTCTGCTGGCACGATTGCCGCGGCCATTAAGACCAACGAAACTGGAACGAAAGCGTGGTCAGTAATAATAAAAGATGTTGAAAAGAATGCTGTAGATGCCTATATAAATGATTTGAAAGCAAAAGGATGGCAGTCTGTGAGTCAGATAGAGATGGGGGTAAGTATTAATCAATTGGAAAAAGGAAACTATAGTATCGGTGTTTCCTACGATGCTTCATCAGGTGGGGTTAGTTTAGCTATTTACGAAAAAGATTCGTCGCAGAAATAGTGGTATTGCGTCGAAAATTCAGCGTATGAAGAAATAAAGAGAAATTAATCGGCAATCAATTATTTATGAATTTCTTTTACAGTTTCTTCGAAATTTCCTCGTTTTCTAGATGAGATTGTCATAGAGCTTGCCTGAGGGCAATGAAGGGTAGTACAATATTAAAAACCTTAATAAATAGAACCAAATGCAAAAAAACAAATTTATAGGAATATTATCTATAGCAATGATTGCGATTTTCGTATTTCCGGTCTTTTCTGTAAAGGCTGGAACGAAATACTCTGATATCTATGTTTCCGATGTGCTTGATGGTGACACCATTAGGGTTGATTTGGGTGGTGAAATGAAAACAGTAAGAGTTATTGGTTTAAATGCTCCGGATAGGGTTACAACCAAAAAAGCAGGGCAATGCTTTAACGCCCAGGCATACAAGCAAGCAAGAAAGCTTCTTTTGGGCAAAAAAGTGACTCTGGAAGAAGATGTAACACAAGGAGACGAAGATAAGGATGGCAAACTTTTGCGCCATGTTTATTTGACCGGTGGGATATCTTTTGCCAAATTGATGGTTCGGGATGGTTATGGTTTCGCGTTAAATCCCAAGAAACCATACTTCAATCAGAAAGTACTTTTGAAAGCCGAAAAAGAAGCTATCGCGGCAAAAAAGGGATTGTGGGCCGTTAATACTTGCAACGGAAAGACTAAAAAATAGGTATTTAGGCCGAGCAGAAAAATTGGCGTCAATCTGAATCTGTTTTGGATTTTCATATTGCTTGTTTGGTATTGTTGACAAGATAATTTTACGAAAGGATAAAACAGTGTGAGGAATCAAGAGGGAAAAAAGATAAAGACGCAAGCAAAATTGACCGATTTACTAAAGCGGCACTATTTGCTTGTGGCGGTTGTTGTAATTTTGGCTTTTATAACAACTGGCCTAAACCTATTTTTACCAAAAATTATTGCCGGAGGTATCGACTCTTATAGCGTGGGAAAGTTTGACTTTCGGAGCACAATATTATTATTTTCTTTTGTTTCCTTGGGGTCATTTGTTGCTTTTTGTCTGCAAAACATTCTTCAGGTTTACGTTTCGGAAATAATGGCAAGAGATCTGCGTACTAACGTGGTCTCTAAAATATCACAACAATCATACGCCACTGTTTTAAATTTTAATACAAATCGTTTATTAACAAATATCACTGGTGACGTTGATGCTGTTAAAGCATTTATGTCTCAAGCTATTGTTGTCATAGCCACGTCCGTGTTTTCTGTTTTGGGGGCGGCTATCCTTCTGGTTATCACTGATTGGCAATTAGCGTTGGCTGTATTAGCCATATTGCCAATTGTTGGAATAGCATTCTTTTTTATTTCTCGACAAATAAGGACGCTGTTTAAGAAATCACAAGAAACCATTGATCGGCTCAATAGTATTATTAACGAAAGTATTTTGGGATCGGCATTAATTAGAGTTTTAAATGCTCAACAATCAGAAACTGGTAAATTTTTAATAACTAATACCAGAGCGAAAGAAATTGGTTTATCTATTTTACGTCTCTTTTCGGGTCTAATTCCAATCATTGTTTTTATGTCTAATATGGGTGTATTGATTATTTTGGGATTGGGTGGGCATTTTGTGGTTATGGGAAAAATGTCCCTTGGCAACTTTGTGGCCTTCCAAAGCTATCTTAGTATGCTGGTGTTTCCAATAATTATGATCGGTTTTATGAGCACTATAATAGCCCAGGCTCAGGCGGCTTATTCCAGAATATCTGATGTTTTGGATACGCCAAAGAAAAAAGATCCTGGAATTTTAGAAGATAATTTGACCGGACAAATTGTTTTTGACAAAGTTTTTGTTACAAGAAACGAAAAAGCAATCTTGTGTGATATTTCTTTTGAAATAAAACCTGGGACAAAAAACGCCATTATAGGACCCACTGCAGCAGGAAAAACACAATTATTGTATTTATTAACTGGCTTAATTGAACCAGATTCTGGAAAAGTGGAATTGAATGGTAGAGAAGTCGGATTATATAGTAAAGAAAATTTACATCGCCAAATTGGTTTTATTTTTCAGGACAGTGTAATTTTCAATATTTCCTTACGTGAGAATATAGCATTTAACAAAAAAGTTACAGATGCAGACATGAAACGGGCGATTGTCACTGCGGAACTATCGGATTTTGTAGAGGCGCTGCCACAAAAATTAGACACTATTTTGCCGGAACGAGGGGCTAGTTTATCGGGAGGCCAAAAACAGCGTGTTATGCTGGCACGCGCGTTGGCATTAAACCCAAAAATATTACTGTTAGATGACTTCACGGCAAGAGTTGATAGTGAAACAGAAAGAAAAATTTTAGATAATCTGTGGAAAAGCTACCCAGGTATCACTTTGATTTCTGTGACCCAAAAGATTTGGGCAGTAGAAAATTATGATCAAATCATTTTGCTTATGGAGGGAGAGATTTTGGCAAAAGGGAGACACGAAAATTTACTATCGAGCTCGCCTGAATATATGCAGATTTTTAATTCGCAAAAGAGTACAAATCGTTATGAACTACGTACTGAATAATCAAGCGGAAAAAAATAATAGCAGTTTTTCTGCGTTGAGGAAGCTCTTTCCTTTGATGAAGCGGGAAAGAAAAAATATCTTTTTTGCTTTCTTGGCGGTATTGATAAATTCCGGGCTAAGTCTCTTGGCACCAGCTCTCATTGGATATGTTGTAGAGACATACGTGCGCGCAAAAAGATATGATGGAATACTGATTTTTTCAGGTATTTTGTTGGTTATTTATATCTTGGCTACAACAGCGAACTATTTACAAATAAGGTTAATAGGAGCGGTGGGACGCAGAACTTTGTTTCGCATTAGAAATGAAGTGTTTTCTAAAATACAGGAATTACCGATGGCATTTTTTAATCAAAACCAAGCCGGCGATTTGATTTCAAGGATAAACAACGATACTGAAAAACTTAACCAGTTTTTTTCTCAGGCACTTATGCAGTTTGTGGGAAACGCATTTATTGTTTTAGGGACTGCAATTTTTATTTTAGTGATAAATACGCGCCTTGCTTTAACAGCACTTGTTCCTGCTATTTTTCTTCTTTTTCTTACACGCCTTCTTTCCACCTTTGTAAAGAAGGCAAACGCCAGGAATTTGCGAACAATCGGAGAAATGAGCGCGGAGGTGCAAGAAAGTTTGAATAACTTCAAAGTGATAGTTGCCTTTAATCGCCAAGATTATTTCAACAAAAAATTTACAGAAATTAATCACAAAAATTATATCGCTTCTATGTTTGCCGGTTTTGCCAACAAAACACTTACGCCGTTGTACGATTTAATGTCTAACCTTGCCCAACTTGTTGTGCTCGTTTATGGAATTTATTTAATGATGCTTGGTCAGCTGTCTGTCGGATTCTTGATTAGTTTTATTCTTTATATAAATATATTTTATGATCCACTGCGACAAATAGCGTCTCTTTGGACAACATTTCAAACTGCTTTGGCAGCATTGGATCGTATTGTGGCGATTCTTTCCTTAGAATCAGATATGTCGATTATTCCAGAACAGCACCAAGACGAGAAAAAAAATAATATTCTCATGAAATTTTCAGAAGTATCGTTCACCTATCCGGAAGGAAAAGAGGTTTTGCGTGGAATTAATCTTGAATTAGAGAAAGGGAAAACATACGCTCTCGTTGGTCCAACCGGAGGAGGAAAAACGACGACTGCATCATTGATGGCTCGACTTTACGATCCTTTATTAGGGGGAATATATTTGGATGGGAAAGACATACGAACTTATTCGCATGAAGAACGTACTAAAAAAATTGGTTTTATTCTGCAGGAGCCATTTTTGTTTGAAGGCGATTTGAGAGAAAATTTGCTCTATGGTAATTCTGAGTTTTTTGAATATTCAGAAAAAAAATTAATGACGGTTTTGAAAGCGGATGGTTTAGATGATCTGCTTGTGACTTTTGAAAATGGTTTGAAAACACAGATGTCTTCTGGAGGAGAATCTGTGAGTTTGGGACAGAAGCAATTAGTTGCCTTTATGCGCGCAGTTTTGCGTAGACCACAGTTGCTTATTCTTGATGAAGCGACTGCAAATATCGATACAGTGACTGAAAAATTATTGGAAAGGGCTTTGGAAAAATTACCAAAAGAAACGACGAGGGTAATAATAGCTCATCGTCTAAATACTATTGAGAGCGCTGACGAAATATTTTTTATAAACGCTGGTGAAGTAACAATGGCGGGGTCAATGGACAACGCGGTTAAGATGTTGATAAAGGAGGCACGGACAAGCTAGTATTTTGTATAAGGCATTGAAATGAAAAGAATATTAAACTATTTGGGACAGCTGAGAATATATTCGTTGGTGGATTTGGCTCTTTTTGTATACGTGGCCGGTGCTCGTGGTCAGACTTTTTTTGGGGCAATTGTACTTTGGACTGGATTTTTGGCATATTTGGAATCTCAGCATGGGCACACCTACCGCGCAAAGATGCCGCGTGGTTTGTGGGTAATTTTAGTATTATTTGGTCTAATTTTATTTGGAAGGATTGAAGGTCTTGGTTTTGTTGTTGCTTCTTATTTGTATACATTAAAGAACAAAAAAAATTATGGTATTTTTGCGCCGTTTTTTAGGGGGGTGCAAAATTTTCTTTTGGTTGGCGGTGTAACGGGATATATCAGTGTCCTGCCGTGGCTGGTTTTGTTTCTTATCGTCATAAGGAATATATTGGGGGATATTCGGGACGCTGGAAAAGATGCCAAAGAAGGGATGAAAACTCTACCGATAATTTTGGGTTGGAATAAAAACGTCCCAGTCGTTCATTTGGTGGGAATCTTGGGTACGACTTATGTAGCGTGGCATTATTCACAGTTTGGCCCTTCGTTTCTATTTTTTATGTGGGCAATTCAATTGATTACGTACAATCTTACTCCACGCTAGAATGTATTTGACAAAAAGTTGTCTTTAGAATATAATAAAGACCTTACTTTTATTGCCGTGACAAACGCGGCTAAAAAGACTCGCCTTAAAGGATTACATTTGTGACCATAAGAGGATCGGGTCACAAACGTATGTTAGACAGTAATCAAACAGAAGAATTAACTTTTTCTAATTTGGGATTAGCTCCAAATTTGTTAGCCGTTTTAGAGCGGAATAATTTTATTACGCCAACCCCTATTCAGCACAAAGCGATTCCAATCGCCGTTCAAGGGAAAGATGTTATGGGAATTGCTCAAACAGGCACAGGAAAAACACTGGCTTTTTCTTTGCCCATGTTGCAACAAATTGCACGTACCAAAAAACATGGATTAGTAATTTTACCGACACGTGAATTGGCTATCCAAGTAGATAAGACGTTACAGACTTTAGGCAAAGATTTTGGTCTCCGAAGAACTCTTTTAATCGGCGGCGCGTCGATGAATGTTCAACTTAACGAAATTCGCCGTAATCCCCATATTATAATAGGTACACCAGGGCGCATTATTGATCACCTTGATCGAGGCAGTTTGAATCTCAAGGATATTGGTATTCTTGTTTTAGACGAAGCTGATCATATGTTGGATATGGGTTTTGCGCCACAGATAAAACGTATTCTCCAGAGTGTTCCAAGAGAACGACAGACGATGTTATTTTCGGCAACTATGCCGTCGGAAATTGTAAAAATTGCGGCAACTTACATGAAGATTCCGGTGCGTGTAGAAATTGCACCACCGGGAACGGTAACAGAGCTGATCGAACACGAATTATTTGTGGTTCAAAAAGACCAAAAAAACCGCCTACTTGATAAAATTCTAGATGATTATTCGGGAACAATTTTAATTTTCTCACGAACAAAACACGGCGCTAAGAAGATTTGTCGAGCAATTCGTGCGATGAATCACACAGCCGCGGAAATTCATTCTAATCTTTCTTTGGCTCAACGTAGAAGGTCTTTGGATGGTTTTAAGTCCGGAGAGTTTAGGACTTTAGTGGCTACAGACATAGCCGCTCGTGGCATAGATGTCACCGATATCGAATTGGTTATCAACTACGATTTACCGGACAACTTGGATGATTATGTTCATCGTGTTGGCCGTACCGGTCGTGCCGGCAAGACGGGAAAAGCGATATCTTTTGTTACTCCGGATCAACGTGGAAAAATACGCGGCATCGAAAGATTGGTTAAGGCAACTTTGAATATTTCGCCTTTGCCTCAATTGCCCAAAGCACGCCCGATGCCTATTGCTCCAATACAACAAAATAACTTTCGAAAGCAGAACAATTTTTCTTCACAAAAAACCAAGCCGTCTTTTTCTAATAATGGATACGGAAATCGAAGAAAATTTTACAGACCGCGATAACTATTTTAGTGTTTGATAATTCAGCAACATCGGGTCCAACCAAATAAGTAATTCGTTTTTATCCTGGACGTATCCTCGAAAATCTGTTTTTGTTCCTTTGATAATTGCAAAGTGTAAATGCTTCCGTTCGTAGTCAGTTTCTTGAGAATAATCTTTTCCCAGAATTCCGATTTGCTGCCCCGCGTTAACAGTTGTATTAATTGGAGTGAGTTGAGAAGGATTCAAGTGTCCATATAAAAATCGGACATCCTGATTATCAACTTTGCCGGTTAAAACCAAGACACCGCCATAACCAGAGACGTAGCCCGAGTATACTATTATTCCGTTTTGGGTGGCATAAACTGGCACTGTTGTAGCAACATCGCCATATTCAGCATCGGCGCCAGTGTGATAACCATGAAATTTTTCTGGTTGTATTGGTGAAGTTTGTGGCGTGATAAAAATTCCAAAAGGTTTTTTTGTAACACGTTTTTTAAAATCTTTTATTGGTTCGTATATATAGCTTTTTTTTGAGACAGATGTCGAAGATGGATTGAGAGTAATTTGGTTCCCTTGAGTATTAACGTTTTCTGTTGGTGGGTTATTTTTAGAAAAATTCCTATACACTCCAAGCGCAGTTATTGCCAGTGTTAGCGTAATAAAAAGAAAAATTGTTAGATTAATGCGTTTCATGTGCTCAGTGTATATTTTTATCTACTATTTGTATGTGTGCTTTATATTAAAGAACCTTCCTTTGGAGGAGGTTCTTTAATATAAAGGTTTACTTAGTTGTGCTTGGAGTGGTGCTGGGCGGATTTATAGCCTCACCATTGTTGGGATTGCCACCTATGGGCGGAGTATTGCCTTCGGGGACAATCTGAATTGATGTTGCAGTAGTGCTTCCGTCAGAATTTTTTGTACCAGTTATCTGAATCTGACTTCCGACGCTGACATCTTCCACTGACCCACTTGCTGCTTTTTGATAGGTAGTACTACTTGTTGTAATTACAATTTGGGAATTATTATTTTGAGTTTTAACAGTGATATGTCCATCGGTTATCGATTGAACTTGACCCATAATTCTTCCACCCCCAAGTTGTCCGCCGTTTTGTCTTTGCCCATTAAATCCTGCTGGACGATTTTGGATATTTTTTGAAGATACAATTTTTGATAGACTATATCCTCCAACACCTCCGACAATTAGGCAGGCTGCGACCGTTGCGGCCAGGGTAGCTTTTGCTGTCATTTCTCAATCACCTCCTTCAGAATTTTATTCATACCTTAAAGCTTCAATAGGTTGCATCAATGCGGCCTTTCTTGCTGGATAATAACCGAAGATAACACCAACCATACTAGACACAGAAAAGGCGAGTAATGGACCATAAAGAGAAAAAGAGGGAGTAATACTGAAGATTTTTCCAGCAACAATAGATAATAATAATCCCAAGGCTATTCCAAGCAGTCCTCCCACTACGGTTAGAACTATAGATTCAAATAAAAACTGCAATAAAATATCTTTACGTTTTGCACCGATTGCTTTACGTATACCAATTTCCTTTGTTCTTTCGGTAATTGTTACCAACATAACGTTCATTATTCCAATGCCGCCAACCAGAAGGGAAATTGCGGCAATTCCGGCGAGTAAGTTGGTGAATATACTTACAGTAGAAGTAACCGTTTCTAATAAATCTGCTTGTGAGCGAATGCTAAAATCGGCTTTTGCTGGATCAGATAATTTGTGGCGTTTTAGTAAAAACATACCAACATCATCCATTGTCTGATCCGTAACTTTTTCACTTGTTGCAGTAACATAAATACTTCTTACATACTCACTTCCTGTTAGAAGTTTTTGTGCGGTTACAATCGGCACAAAGATACTATCATCAATACTACCGAATCCACTGCCGCCTTTTGCCTTGGTTATTCCAACAACCTGGAAGGGGATGCTGTTGATATTGACTGTTTTTCCAATAGCATTAGCTGTGGTAGATCCAAATAGATCTTCAACAATATTTGGTCCCAATACCGCCACTTTGCTACCTTTCTCTATATGGCTTTCAGAAATGAATACTCCTGATTGCATTGTTATGTTCGAGGTAACTTCATGATCAGGAAGAACACCAGCGACAGTGGCATTAGTGTTATTTTTTTTGTAGGTCACTTGAAAATTCGAAGAAGTTTCGGCACTGACAGCTTTTACTGTCGAAAATTTATTAGCGATAATCGCCTTTGCATCATCTAAAGTTAATGTTTTTGCCGATCCTGCTGCGCCACGTATACCACTAGAACTTCTTTGGTTTGTTGCTCCCGGAGAGATTGTCAGGAGATTAGAACCGTTAGCTGAAATTTTATCGGTGATAGAATTTTGTGCACCCTTTCCAATAGAAATCAGGCCAACCACTGCAGCGATACCAATGATAATACCTAAAGCCGCTAGGCCAGTCCTTAGTTTATTGCTTTTTAGTGCCTCTATTGCGGTTACAGCTATCTCTCTTATTTCCATAAGTTTGTAATCAATTTACCGAATGAGTGATTTGTTTCTGTGTGTAATCTTCACATATCTCTCCATCACGTAACACAACAACTCGTTTAGCGTGTGCTGCAATATCCGGTTCGTGAGTAACCATTATAAATGTGTGGCCCCGTTCGTTAAGTTGTTTAAATAGATGAATGATTTCTTCGCTGTTTTTTGTATCCAAGTTTCCAGTTGGTTCGTCTGCAAGAATAAGACTTGGATTTGTTATAAGTGCTCTGGCAACCGCCACTCTCTGAATTTGTCCTCCAGAAATTTCATTAGAATTACTGTTACATTTATCACCAAGACCAACCATCTCTAGTCCTTTTTTGGCTTTTTCTATTCTGTCTGGATCGTCGGCGTAGGCGAGTGGCAATGCTACATTTTTTAAAAGACTCATGCGTGGTAATAAATTGAATGCCTGAAAAACAAACCCTATCTTTCTATTACGAATATCAGACAATTCGTCGTCTTTTAAATCATGAACCTTTTCTCCGTCGAGTATGTAGCTTCCGGATGTTGGTATATCTAGGGCTCCAATAATGTGCATCAGTGTGGATTTGCCGGATCCAGACGGACCCATGATGGCCACAAATTCACCTTTTTCTATGGTTAAACTTACCTTTTTTAGTGCTACAGTATTTCCACTATCATATACTTTAACAATATCTTTCAGCTCTATAATGTTCATTGTGGTGGCATACCCCCTCCTTGAGGTGGTCCACCGCCAAGCAGTGAAGATCCTCCACCGGCAGAACTTCCTCTTGTGCTACTAGAGCTACTTGAGCTGAACGTTCCTGTGTTAGATGAAGTTGTTGTGCTTGTAACAACTTCATCACCTTCAATTAATCCGCTAAGAATTTCCGTTTGGGTATCATTGCTTATTCCTGTGGTTACAACAACAGCTGATGTTGCTCCTTTTTTTACAACATTAACTATTTGATTGTCACCATCAGTACTTATTGCGGTACTTGTTACTAATAAAGCGTTGTCTTTTTGTGTTGTAATAATGTTAGCCGTAACACTCATCCCTGGAAGAATGTTGCTATTAATCGCGTCGTCAATTACGTCGAAGGCAATTTCGGCTGTGTATGTGGTTACACCGGAAGTAGTTACACCAAGTTTGTCAATGCTCGATACTTTTCCGGTTAATGTTTTTCCTTCAATAGAATCGAAAGTCATTGTGGTTGCTTGACCAATCTTAATACTGGGAACATCGACTTCATTTATGGATACCTGAGCTCTTAAACTTTGCAGATTAACAATTGAGAACAGGGAAGTTGATGATGTGGTTGTGGATGTAGATGTGCTACCGCCAGAGCTGCTGCTTGTGGAGCTGCCGCTGGATCCAATAACGCTACCCTCTATAAGTGAAAGACCCATGATGGTACCGCTGGCGGGAGAGGTTATTGTTTGGTCGGTTAGACTCTTGTATGCCAGTTGGCTTTGTTTAAGGTTTGCTGCCGCGACGGCCAAAGATTGTTTGGCTATTGTTGTTTTTGAAATTGCTGATTCAGCATTGCTTTTTGCTTGTTGAAGACTGGAGTCAGATGTTTTTAGGTTGGCTTTTGCGGATAGTAATGATGCTTTCATTGTTAAGTCAGCACCCTTGCTGCCAAGTTGCGCTATTAAAACTTCTAAATTTGTGTCGGCCTGATCTTGTGTTGAAAAAGCGTTTACTACGCCGACATGCGCATCATTGATAGTCTTTTTTGCATCAATTTTAGCTTTTTCATAAGCAAGTTCGCTACTAGATAAAGTAGTATTTGTAATATTTAAATTTCTCTGTGCTTCTTGGTATTGCAACTGGGCGCTTAGCACTGAATTTTGGGAAGAAAGTAATGTCGCATATGATTTAGCTATTTCTTCTTCTGTTGCGAGAGATTTTACTATTAACAACGCTTGATCTTCAGTAACTTCATCCCCATCTTTTACTAAAAGTTTTTCAACACGTGCCTTGCCGGAGACAGTAGGGTTTGACTGAATTTTTGCGATCACAGACCCACTTCCAGTTACCGACTGTATTATTGTGCCTTTTTGAACTTTTTCAGTTACTTGTTTTGTAACAGATTTGTTAGAATTGGATTTATACCACCAAAAACCACCCACGATTAAAACAATTGCGATTCCGATTACTAAATATTTACCTTTTGGAAGTTTCAGTTTCATTAGTGTGTGAATATAAATTAAATTCGATTGTCTGGAGACACTGCTGACTTTTCGGATTCCAATATCCTTATCAGAGACGCAGTAATCTGGCCACTATTATCAGGTCTTCCAAAGATTGCAACCCTTTGGTCTGGCTTAAGATCATTTATATTAATATTCGAATTATTGTTCCGCATGGTTGTGGATTCGATAATTATTATGGCTTGTTCTTGATTTGTTTTTTCATCTTGCACGGAAATCTTATTTTCTCCCACAGTTAATATTTTTCCCAGAATGGCATAAGAATGGAATGATTCCGGCGGAATGCCGCGCGGCATTCCCTTAGGCGGCATTGGTAGTTGATTATCAAAAAAGTTTCTTTCATAATTGTTTGACCATCCAGAAAAATGTTGGATACGTGTACGTTCGAAATTCTGTCCCCCAATGAATCCTAATAAAAGTAAAGCTATTGTACCGCAAGCAAAAACAAAATAATGATGTGCAGGCTTATTCTTGTGGCTAATCGGACTAGATGCGATTGTGGCAAGGTTGGTTTCCAATTTTTGAGTTTCCTCGGAATAATTTTTCTCTGTCGGAGTGTTGTCCATGTGCTTTAAATATGTTGTAAGGATAAGGTGTTTTGTTGATGATTTTTTCTCACAGAAGTTAAAAGTCCGAGAACTGTTATTGCGCAGAAGGTTAGCGTCAGGCCGTTAAGGGGCAAGTTTTCCATTATTCCCCAGAAGACATCTGAAAGTCGTAATACCGAAACGTTAGAAACAGCTATTTTGATAATTTCCACCGTTTCTTTTGCGTTCAATGATTGTAGTGACCATGCTAGTCCGGATAATACAGCCAAAATCGAACCAAACAAGCCAACTGTCCACAAGCGATAAGATAGTTTCTCGGAACGTTGTTGTTCCGTATGAATGGCACAAATTACTCTCTGTTCCAGTCCCGGCGGGACGGGATATTCAGGAATGCTGTATATGAGTTCTTTAATACTTTGGTGGTTCTTGCCCATTAATACTTTATACGTTGTTACAGTCGAAATCGGGTTCATTTTCCTCTCTAAATGAGGCGCGAGCTCTTCGCAATCTTGTGCGGATGGTTTCCTCTGGTTTTTTTAGTATTTCTGCTATTTCTGGAATAGTGAGCTCTTCAAAATAGTGTAAAACTAAAACCTCCCGTTCTTCTTCAGAAAGGTGATTTAATATGTCAGCTACTAGCTCTTTCTTTTCTTTCCACTAGTTCTTTGGGGGATAAGCTTTTTGCTTGGATGTTTTCTAGTCGATATTGTTCTGATTCGGACAAAAGAGAAAATGCTACAGTTTTTTTCTTGCGCAATGAATCAAAAGCGCAATTTCTGGCAATTCTCATTATCCATGGTTTTATGGGTTTTTCTGCTTCAAATTTTCCAATATTTTTCCACGCTTTGATAAAAGTCTCCTGAGAGAGCTCCTCGGCAAGATGTTGGTCTCCTGTAAGCCGCGCGATGTAACGATAAACCATTGGCAAGTGTTTTGTTACAATTTTATCGTAAGCAATTTGCTCACCGTTTTTAGCGGCATATACTAAATTTTTATCGCCAAAGACTTCTTCAATCATTCAACAGCAAGTATGTGTGTAATTTTTGTGCTACGCAAGGTATCTTTAATTGGCGCTTTTAAATTTCAGATAACAAAAAAGACAAACAAAGATAGATGAGAAATGGTATAATCTGCTTATGGCAAAGATAGAAAGAGTTTTTTGTGGAGTATTGATTATATGGTGTTTTTTGGTTGGAAATAATGCTTTCGCTCAAAACAATGAAGTCGAAAGAGTTTTGGATTTTAGTAGTGATGTGACAATTAATAAAGACGCGTCTTTGGTTGTCGTTGAAACAATTAAAATAGAAGCGCAAGGAGAACAAATAAAACATGGTATTTACCGAGATTTCCCGACAAAATACAAAGATCGTACAGGAGTGGTCTATAATGTTGGCTTCGAGATTATTAATGTCCAACGTGATGGAAAACCGGAAGATTATCACATTGAAAATGTTGCTAATGGTATAAGGGTATATTTTGGTGATTCCAATGTAATTCTTGATCCGGGAATATATACTTACGAATTTACATACAAAACAAACAGACAAATCGGTTTTTTCCCCGATCATGATGAATTATATTGGAATGTAGCAGGAAATGGCTGGGATTTTGCGATAGATCATGTTTCTGCTAAAATTCGCCTTTTTAGCGGAATTGATAGCGTCAAAATAAAAACTGAAGGATACACGGGGCTGAGTGGTGGTACAGGAAAGGCATATGTCGTGAATATTGCTGGGGAAGACGTGAATATTGAGTCTACTGCAAAATTAAACCCCAAAGAGGGTCTTACAGTCGTCGTTGGTTGGCCTAAGGGCTATGTGGACGAGCCAACGCGTAGTGAAAAGACGATAGCGTATATAATTGATAATTTAATTATTATAATCACGTTTTTCGGGGTATTGATTGTTTTTATATATTATTTTTATGCATGGTCGCACTGGGGACGTGATCCACGGCGTGGCACTGTCGTTCCACAATACGACGCACCCGCCGGATTATCGCCAGGAGCAATCCGTTACGTACAAAAATATTTTTTTGATAAAAAAGCATTTTCTTCTTTAATATTAAATCTGGCAGTTCATGGTTTTTTGAAAATTAGTGAAGATAATGGCGAATATATTTTAGAAAAGACCAAGGATTCGGTGATAGCATCGGCAGAAGAAAATAGTTTGTTTAAAGAATTATTTTCCACTGGAGACAAAGTCAAACTTGAGCAAGAAAATTATAAACATTTACAAAAAGCAGAGGGAGCTGCTGCGAAAGTAGTTAAGGATAATTATAAAAAAGAAAACTTTACATTTAATGCATCAAAAATTGCGATTGGGGTAAGTGCTTCTTTTGTGGTTATCTTGGTCTTTCTTATGAGTGGAAGCTCTTCCGCAATTGGAATTGTGGAGATATTATTTTTACTTGTCATTAATTTTATTTTTGTCCCTTTATTGCCCCAAAGAACTATTGTTGGCAGAAAACTTGTGGATGAAATTGAGGGATTTAAATGGTTTCTTTCGGTAACAGAAAAGGATCGTTTGAATTTTCATAATCCCCCAGGAAAAACACCAGAACTTTTTGAAAAGTTTCTTCCCTATGCGCTTGCTTTAGAAGTGGAACAAAAATGGGCGGAGCAATTTACCGAAATATTTGCTCGACTTGATGCACAGGGAACAAGTTATTCGCCATCTTGGTATATGGGAAGTAATTTTAATGCTTTGGCTATCTCTGGTTTTGCATCTTCTTTTGGTGGAACGTTTTCCAGTGCTGTATCGTCAGCATCTACACCCCCCGGTTCAAGTTCTGGTTTTGGGGGTGGTTCTTCCGGTGGCGGAGGCGGGGGTGGCGGAGGCGGGGGCTGGTAAAATAGTCTTTCCGTTCCGCGTCATTTATGTGCTGTTAGCTGGTTTGATCGGTATACTAATTGTCTAACGTAATGCTTAAAGATATTTAATCCAATTGTTTTGAAGTATTTATGAAAGAAACAGAACTAGAGAGAACGTATTTAGTTAGACAATTACCCGAAGAATTAGCAACAGCAACTAAAACAGAGTTACTGGACATTTATTTACCGATAAATTCAGAGCATCCAATATTGCGGATCAGAAAACGAGGCACAAAATGCATGATCACGAAGAAGCATCCAATAACTGGAACTGATTCGTCTGAGCAAAGTGAAGAAACAATTCCACTTTCGGAGGACGAGTATTTTGAATTGGCGCAATTAAGAGGAAAAAGACTGCGGAAGAGTAGATACACTTTCAGTAAGCCTAATGTAACGGTCGATGTTGATGTTTTTCTTGATGATTTGGTTGGACTGGTAACAGTAGATTTTGAATTTTTATCAGTCAAATCAAAAAATAGTTTTGAAATGCCGGATTGGTGCCTGGCTGATGTGACACAAGAAAAGTTAATAGCCGGCGGAGTGTTGGCTGGAAAAAAATATAGTGAAATAGAAACCAGCCTGCAAAATTATGGATATAAAAAGATAACAATATAACATCCCCACGAAAGCGGGGATGTTATATTGTTATGATTTATTTTCTATTTTTTACCCAACGTAATGATCTTCTATATCGGCAATAGCATCTGCCTTGGTCGCATGAATTGTTCCATCACGATGTTCTGGCGGAGAATAAATCGTATACAGCTTCATTGGCTCTGTTTGTGATGTATTTTTTATATTGTGTTTTGTACCTGCCGGGATCACTATAGCGCTGCCATCAGAAATAGATGTTTCGGCACCATCCAGAATAGTTATTCCTTCTCCGGCCTCTACTCTAATAAATTGATCCAGCGTGTGAGTTTCTTCACCTATATCCTCATTGGGGTTTAAGTGCATAACGACAAGCTGGCTATATTTTGCTGTAAAAAGGACTTTTCGGAAATTATTATTTTCTAAAGTCTCTTTTTCAATGTTTGCTACATAGCCCATATTTTTATTGTTAATAGTTACATCTTTATTTATAGCAAAAAAGAAAATGCAAAGATAGTGAATAAGTAACATCTTGGAAGCAGAAGGCGGTGTAGATTACTGCATGTTACTAATTTATGAAGTATAATGGCATTGCGTTAAACATTAATGAAAAAATATGACAGAAATTAATTGCAGCGCAGTGACAGGATGGAAATGTGATTTTGTTGCCAAGGAAGAAAATCCAGACGATATTAGGCAACAAATGATCGATCACTTTTTGTCTGAACATGGCGAACAAATGGAAAAACTGACCGAGAAAGAGCAAGATAAGTTTTCCGAAAAAATTGAAGATCTGCTGGCTAGTTTTTAGTCGAGTATAGATTTCTCAAAAATTATTGTTGTCTAATGGCGATGTATTTTAACATTGCCTCTAAAAAGTAATAATCGCCCCAAATTGTTCCCGTATCGAAATCCCCCACATTTTTGTTGTACGTGCCGTGTAATAAAATACTTTTTTCCTCTTTTTTGGCAGACAAATATTTTTTAGATGAAAGACTCAAGAGAATATTTTCCGCCGCTTCAGTATATCTATTTTTATACACCTGGGTTTTTTCAAGCTTGGCTAGTTCCAATAATCCCGATGCTGCAATGGCCGCGGCGGAACTATCTTTTGGTGCCCCCTTTTTATCTATAACACTAAAATCCCAATATGGGACAAAGTCTGGGGGCAAACTATTTATAAAATAATTTGCCGTTTTTCGTGCCGAATTTAAGAGCGTAACATCTCCAGTTTCACGATAAGCCATCGTGAAACCATAAATTGCCCAAGCTTGTCCTCTGGACCATGAGGATTGTGAGGAAAGTCCCTGAGCGGACATTTTGCTAACAATTTTTCCAGTTTTGAAGTCATAGTTTACTAAATGGTATGTGCTGCCGTCTGATCTTATAAAATCTTTTGCTGTTATAAGCGCGTGATTAGTAGCTATTTTTTTTAAATTGGGATTTCTACTGTTTTTAGCGGACCAGAATAATATTTGCAAATTCATAAGATTATCAATAATTGTCTGGTGCGTATTGCTTGGGCCTTCCCATGATTTAATTAAGCCGATTTTTTTGTCATAACGTGAAGAAAGAGATTGCGCCGCGTTGAAAATTATAGAACGATATGTTTTATTTTCTGTTAATCGATATCCATTGCCAAAACTTTCAAATATAATAAAACCCACGTCATGTGTTTTTGTGTTGTACTGTTGGTCTGATAGATTATTTTGACGTTTAATTGCTTCCTGTTTAAATGCTTTATTGCCACTTTGCTCATGTAGAAGCCAAAGGATGCCTGGGAAAAATCCGCTAGTCCAGCCGCTGCTATTTGTTGTTTTCCATTTACCGGATTTATCTGTTGTGATTGGGTAACGATTAATAGGTATGTCGTTTATTGATTGTCGAGCCTTGTTTTTTGCAACCTCAAAAACAAACGGAATTCTTTGATTTAAAATCTTCGCTTTCTCAGTCGATTGCCCAACAGCGAATCTTGGTGATAATACCAAAAGAAGAAAAAATAACGTGATTGCTTTACAATGGGTGGCATGCCGCTTTTTTGGCGAAAATATCATTTTATGTTTAGTGCGACAGTTCATTTTTTCATTTTAGCGGTTGTGGTTTTTTTGTGCTATAACCCCGTGTTTGTTATGGCAGCTGACACGGCAGTTATTCCTATAAACTTTTCAGCTTTTAAGGCGAGCGAACCATCGGATTCTTTATCTAGTACGGTAAAAGGAGTTTTATTAAACGCCAATAAATATGCGTTAACAACATGGTGGACGAAGCAAGGATTTCTTAAACAAACCGGAACTTATTTGAATTTTTTTGGTACCAGTGAAAGAAATATTCGTCCCGCTGCGGACGAAGCTTTTGCGTTAGCTGTTTCTCTAAAGACTGGCGCATATGACGCCGGACGAACTGGGGTTTCAAAACAAATAGCTGAAAATAGGGCAAAGAAAATTATAACTTCTCTGGCTCACACCCATCTGTCTAATAGTGGTAAAGGAGGGTGGGGTAACGCATGGCAGAGTGCTCTTTGGTCCAGTAAAGCCGGTTTTGCCGGCTGGTTAATGTGGGACACTCTTTCTGAACAGGATCGCAAAGAAATAAAAACTATGGTTATTTATGAAGCAAATAGGTTTAACGGATACAACCCCCCTTATTATTGTTCGGAGAATGGGAAGATAAATTATCCAGGAGACACAAAAGCGGAGGAAAATGCTTGGAACGCTACGATTTTACAGGTCGCTCTTTCCATGATGCCTAATCATCCAAATAAACAAGTGTGGCAAGATAGGATGACAGAGTTGATGCTGTCTGCCTTCGCGCGTCCGGATGACCTCAAAAGTAAAAAGAAATATTTGGGACAGCCACTTTCTGAATGGCTGAAGGGATCCAACATAGAAAACAATGGAACCTTGATTAATCAAGGGAGACTGCATCCGGATTACATGACGACAGTAAGTCTTAATATTCATTCTGTGTTAACTTTTAGTTTAGCAAAAAAAACCATTCCATCAGCTGCGTTGTTTAATGCTAGTAGAATTTATCAAGCGCTTGTTGATGGCGAATTCTATGGAACAAAAATCTATCAACAAAATAGTGGAAAGGTTTCTTACCCTAATGGAAATGGTTGGGGAAGTATGAGGCGTATGAATTTTGCCTTATTGGATATGGAGGCCGCAGTATTAAAATTTGATAGCATGGTAAACAAAAAAGGAAATTACTGGGCTGAATTACATTTAAAAGTTGTTTCTGATATGCAGGCACGATCGAAAGATGGAAGAACATATATAAATATGTCGGAAGACAAATACGCGGGTCGTGAGCAGTGGGTTGCAGATTTGGCAGCACAAGCTTATTTGCTGAAGTGGCTAGAAAAGCAGAAAGCGTTACATATTTAATCCATTGTGGACACCTTGGAGATAAATGTTCTATCTTTGATAAATGCAAAAGAAAAGTACAAAACCCGGTGGCAATCGTAAAGATACGTCATGGCAATCTGTGGCTGGGTGGTATGACTCTCTTGTTGGTGATAAGGGGTCGTATTATCACGAAAAACTAGTTATTCCCGGAGTAAAAAATCTACTTAGTAATGTTTCTTATAACTCTGTTTTAGATTTAGGATGCGGGCAGGGAATTTTTGGCAGAGCCCTTGATAATAATATATTTTATCAAGGAGTTGATTTGTCAAAGACATTGGTTGATTCTGCGAAGACACGAGATAATTTTGCAAATCATAAATATATTGTTGGGGACATCACAAAAAATATCCCGGTAGAAAAAAAAGATTTTGATGTTGTTACTTGCATATTGGTTTTGCAGAATGTAACAAGTCCGGCTGAAGTTATTAAAATTGCTTCTGAGCATTTACGTAACGCGGGGCGTTTTGTTTTGGTTTTAAATCATCCATGTTTTCGTATACCGCGACAGTCCGCTTGGGGAATAGATGAAAAACAAAACATTCAATATCGAAGAATCACTCGCTATCTTTCAGCGATGAAGATACCAGTGACGGCTCATCCAGGGAAAGGAAAGGATTCGTCAATAACGTGGTCAAGCCATTTTTCCTTGAGTGAACTTAGTGGATATTTGGAAACAGCAGGATTTCTAATCGAAAAAATTGAGGAATGGAAATCCGACAAAAAAAGCCAAGGAGCCGCGGCGGCACGCGAAAATCGTAGTCGAGAAGAAATCCCATTGTTTATGGCAATAAAGGCGGTAAAAAACAAGAAAATCTAGCATATTTCCAAAATGAATTTTAAGTTTGTTTGTCTTAATTTGTGGTTTGGTGGAAAACTGTTTGATAATGTAGTGGACTTTCTAAATCGGGAAAAGCCAGATGTTTTAGCGTTGCAAGAAGTGTATGACGGCAAAGATCCAAAATATCCAAAGAATTATCGGACGATCGAAGAGTTTTTAAAAAAATTCGAGTATCAATATTTTGCTTTTGCACCCGCCTTTTTAGATCATCAACCAAATGGAATAATAGCGGAGTGTGGAAACGCAGTTTTTTCCAAATATCCCATAATTTCCAGTAATGTAACTTTTTTTGATATTCCTTTTGATGCTGATTTTTCGAAGGAAAAAATGAAAGGAGATTTTTCTCAAACCCCTCGTAATTTACAGCACGTTCAGCTGAATGTAGGCAAAAAAACCGTAAATGTTTTTAATACTCAGGGTATCTGGGGTTTTGATGGAGAAGACAATCCTCGCCGTTTAGAGATGGGACGAATAATACGAGAAAATTATCTCGGAAAAGAAAATATTATTTTGTGTGGTGATTTCAACACTCTTGAGCGTACTAAAACAATGTCTGCTTTCGAAACCGAACTTAAAAATGTATTTAAAGGAGAACTTGAAAGGACTTTTAACATGCGTCATAAGCCGGAAGATTCGGGCTTTGTTTCTGCTGTTGTTGATATGGTTTATGTTAGCCCCAATATAAACGTGACAAATCACTATTCTGTTGATGATGATGTCACTGATCACGTACCGCTGATTTGCGAATTTAGCATATAGTAAATATTACGGTTAGATACAAGCGGAAGTTTTCTTCCCACTTGATTTATTTGTTTTAGGTTTTACAATAGAATTGTCGTTGACCTTTCTTTTTTCTAACGCCTAACCCTGAAGGAGTGAGAGACATGGACTGCAAAACTCCGTTCTTTTTCAGAAAGAACCCTATTTGCCGGGAAAGGGGGTGATCTCTACCTTCTTGCGACGTTATATCCCCTGGGCTGATTAGATCTTCCGCAAAATCCGGAGGATAGTGGTAGCTCTATGCATCTTCGTGATGCAGAAAAGGCAAATAGATACGTCGTAGCTTGAGTGTTTGAGAAACCATGCTTCTTATGGAGGAGATCTTAAATAGCGTTCGGGAGCCACTCGTGGCTCCCATTTTTGTTGTAATTTTATGGTATCGATAATAATCTTGAGATACAAAGACATTTATTATCTATTTTTTTAAAATGATTTTGGGAGAATGCAGAAAAAAATACAGAAAGTTACGAAATGCAACCTTATGTTTTTTAATAAAGAATGATGAAGTTTTATTGGCAATGAAAAAGCGAGGTTTTGGTATGGGGAAATGGAATGGCGTGGGTGGAAAACAAAATGAAGGTGAATTAATAGAAGATGCAATGATACGGGAAACGCAAGAGGAAATTAGTGTGAAGGTGAGGAATTTTTTGTTGGTTGCTGAAATAAATTTTTATTTTCCGGAAAAGCCAGATTGGAATCAGTTAGTGCATGTTTACTTGTCTGATATTTGGGATGGTGATCCGCAGGAAACAGAAGAAATGGCACCTAAATGGTTTGCAAAAAAAGAATTACCATTTTCGAACATGTGGTCTGATGACAAATTTTGGTTGCCGGATGTTTTGTCTGGAAAAAATTTAAAAGCGGATTTTGTTTTTGATTTGCAAAACAAAGTTCTGGCAAAAAATGTAGTAAAAATCTCTTAAATAAAAGAGTGTTTACAGAAATTATTCCATATAGAATCGTCCGATCAAGAAGGCGTAGCGTTTCGCTTGAAATAGATAAACACGGGAAACTAATAGTAAGGATGCCTATGCGCCTGCCGGAAAAAGTGGGGCTTGAATTCATGAAGAAAAAAAGCTCTTGGATCAGAAAAAAAATAACAATGGTTACCAAAAGAGCGTCTATATACAAAACTTTTGATGCCGGTGAGGAGTTTCTTTTTTTGGGAAACAAATACCCCTTAATATTTATACCCAAAAATAAATCGAAGCTTATCCTGAAAGACGGTTTTTTCCAAATGTCTGAGGTAAGAAGAGATAAATTCAAAGATGTTTTTAAGAAATTTTACAAAACCGCAGCATATAATTTTGTAAAAAAGATAGCTGAGCGGTATGGAGAAATATTTAACTTGCAGTATAAAAGTATAAAAATAACCAGCGCAAAAACACGATGGGGATCATGTAGTAATAAAGGGGACATAAGTTTTTCTTGGAGATTAATAATGTCTCCATCTGCCGTTGTTGAATATGTTGTTGTCCACGAAATGGCACATCTGAAGCACGGAAACCATTCTCGTAGATTTTGGTTAGAAGTAAGAAAGATGTTGCCGGATTACGAAAAACGCAAAAAATGGTTGAAAGATAATGGGTATTTATTGACGTTGGATTGATCGGTTGTCGTGCTTGCGTGGTATTTTAGTGTTCTTGTGTGATAATGAAATAATGAAATCCATGCGTTCGTTTACGTTTATTGGCATTATTTTCATTGTATGCATAGCAATAGTGATAGTAACAATAAGAAGAAGCGGTAATGAATTTACAAACAACGGAATTCAGCAAACTTACCAATCTTTAGCTCCCAAAAACACGGCAACAAACATGCCGGTCGTTTTTTCTCCTGTGATTTTACAACCCATCAAAAAAGAGCCAATTGAGCAAGATATTTTATTTGATGTTCCTTTTATCGTTCAAGCTCCACGACACAACTGGAAAGACCCGGTTTATCAAAATGCCTGTGAAGAGGCCGCAATTTTAATGGCGATGAGGTGGGCGGAAGGTCGTACTCTGACAAGCGAGGAAGCGTTTATTGAAATTCAGAAAATTTCTGATTTTTCCAAAGCACATTATGGATTTTATTTAGATCAATCAGCGGAAGATTTAACTGTTTTAATGCGTGATTATTTTAAGTATTCCAATGTGAGTTATCGCAATGATATTCAAATTGTAGATATCAGGACAGAATTAAAAAAAGGTAATCTTGTTCTGGTTCCGGTAAATGGCCAAAAATTAGGTAATCCATATTTTACACAACCGGGACCAACTGAACATGTTCTTGTGATAAAAGGATATGACACAAAAACCAAGGAATTTATTACAAATGACTCGGGGGTTGGAAAAGGGAATGGTTATCGATACAAAGAGCAAGTTTTAGATAAAGCGCTGCAAAGTTATCCCTCCGGTTATCGTGAAAAAATTACTAAGATTGAAAAAGTAATGATTGTTGTAGAGAAGAAGGGAAAATAAATAAGTTGTAGACAAAGCCAACGAAATTAAAAAACTTCATTATTGGTATTTCAAAAGGAATTGGCTTTCTTCTGTGGCTCCTGTTATTATGGTTTTGGTTTTTACTGGTCTGTTTGTGGTATTTGCTCGTGTGAGTTCTGGCGCAAAGATACAATAAATGTATATTCTGGATAGTGTTATAGATTAGTCGTATTACGAAATATAAACGGAAGAGGGATAATATTTATATTATAATATATTGCAGATCAATCAATGATTGAGGTTGAGAAGAAATTTATACTAACTTCATACACAGAAAAGCGTCTTAAAAAAGGCGCTAAGTATTTTGGTGAAAAGATCTTTGTGGATACTTATTTTGATAAGCCGGATTTTGAACTGACCAAGAATGATATTTGGCTTAGGACACGCAATAAACAAATAGAACTAAAAATGCCAATGGACAAAGATGGGGATAGTGATAAGGGCTGCTGTAATCGATATGAAGAATTTATTGGCGAAAAGGAAATTAGACAAATGCTAAATATTTCCTCCGGTGTTGATTTTCTTGTGGATCTAAAAACCAGTGGTTATATCCCTTTTGTCTCTATTACAACTCGTCGGGAAAAATTTAAGCACAAGCAATTTAGTATTGATATAGATGCTTGTGATTTTGGGTATGCTTTGGCGGAGATAGAATTAATGGTGAAAAAAGAAGAGGAAGTCAAAGAAGCAGAAAAGCAAATAGTTGATTTTGCTTTGCAGTGTGGATTGAAAAGTAGTTTGGTTCGAGGAAAGGTTGTTGAATATCTTTATCGCAAAAAACCAGATCACTACAAAGTTTTAGTAGAAGAGGGTGTAGTTGTCGAATAGACTATATTCTTGGCATGTCTTTCTTTGCTTGGCCGTATAAACCAAGAGATATATTTTGTTGTCGTATCTGATACAATATAACAAGGATAGATTCATACCTATTAAATATGTTAAACAAAAAAATTGCCATTATCTCTGCGATTTTAGTTATCGTGGTCTTTGCATTGGTGGTTGTTAAAAATAACAATGGAAGGAACCGTGTTTTTTCAGGGATCTCAAAGATTAAATTACCGACAAGGAAGAATGTAAAATCCTTGTCTAATACTGTGCCTATTGAACAAGAAGTTAAAACTATTTGGTACACCGACTTTGATGGAAAACGTGTTGTGGGGTTAGATAGAATTGGTAATCAAGTTTGGCTTCAATATATGAATACTAAGCCAATACCACCGAAGGGATACGCAACACATACAGAATATGTAACAGTGGCTCCCAATGGAAACCTAATTGTTTCTGACGGGGAAGCCATGTTTGTTCAAGAAATAGATCGGAAAACGCATGAATTAGTATGGCAGTATGGAGTGAAAGACATACAAGGTTACGCCAAAGGATATTTGCATCAGCCGGACAAGTCTTTCAAAATAAATGATCATGAAGTGTTAATTAACGACGGTAACAACCGTAGAGTGATTATTGTAGACCAGAAAACCAACGATGTTGTATGGCAGTATGGTGAAACATTGCGTATGGGAAAAAAGCCCGGAATGTTAATGG
>Ga0247841_10001374_pt1 | contig 55968 bp, 50 predicted proteins | sample LaCruzMarch2015__2_FD_192410 | JGI IMG/M metagenome (GOLD analysis project Ga0247841, IMG submission 192410) | Freshwater microbial communities from meromictic Lake La Cruz, Castile-La Mancha, Spain - LaCruzMarch2015_18m | ecosystem: Environmental > Aquatic > Freshwater > Lake | place: Spain... | reverse complement strand
TTTGCAAAAGAATATTTTATAGAAACGGAAAACTATTGTCTTGGTGATTAAAAATATTTAATGTGCTAAAATAAAAAGGCATCACCAAAATTTAGCTCATTGTGCAACACGCTCGTTAGCTAACGGATTAACGGAAACTGCCGGATTTTCAATATAAAAAAGAAAAGGTCAGAAGCCCTCTTTGCTTCCAACCTTTCTTAAAGAAACAACCCGTTACAGCGGATTATGAGTCAGTCATCCGACTCGCAGGCTGTTGCAGAACTAAGATTTGGCAAAATAGTAAAAAAGAATTCCTAATTATCTTATTCGCAAGTGCTGTTTTTAGGCAAATTAAACGGTTTCACGCAGAGACCGCAAAGGAAAACCGCAAAGAACGCAAAGATAAAACAAGAAAGCCTTATAATTATGGACAAAATCTTTTCATTGCAACGGCCTGCTCGTCGGAGATATTCTATCAGTCAGTTGACTGATATTCTATTTAGGAATCTCAAGTCCAACGAATCTTGAATTTCCGTCCTTATCAACAACCACCAGCAGGACTGCTCCGCCTTTTTTGCTTTCAAATATTTTCTTGAGTTCTGATACAGATCCTACATTCTTCTTATCGGCTTTGGTAATTACCAGTCCGACTCCAAGTCCCTGATTATATGCAGAGCTGAGGTTTTCGATTTTGGTGATAAGAACTCCACCTTCAACATCATATTCCCTAATATCCTGACTGGACATATTCTTGACCGTAAGGCCGACATCACTAAAATGAATCGAGTTCTTAGTTACCTCACTATTTTCCTCATTAGACTCATCGCTTTTTGTTAAAGTCGTTGAATCATCTTCTTTCGGTTTGAGAGTTACAGTTCTGACAATCTCTTTACCGTCCCTGAAAATTGTGAGCTTAACTTTTGATCCTGCACTCTTTGAAGCAACGTAGCTCTGAAGCTGATTTGGTTGTGACACTTCGAGATTATCTATTTTAAGAATTACATCGCCGTTCTTTATATCTTCATTTGAAGCGGCTCCACCTTCAACAATTTTCTCAATTATGACACCTGTTGACTTTTCAAGACCAAGTGACTTTGCAAGAGATGCATCTACTTCCCGAATCTGAACACCAATGTATCCGCGGTTAACTTTACCGTGAGCAATGAGATCCTGTGATACTGACCTTGCTAAATTAATAGGAATTGCGAAACCGTAACCGATATAAGCGCCAGTCCTTGTAGCAATTGCCGTGTTAATACCAATAACAGCTCCCGATAAATCAACCAGAGCCCCACCGCTGTTACCAGGATTGATGGCAGCGTCAGTCTGGATAAAATTCTCGACTCCATAACTATCCGCAATAAGTCTGAGTTGTCCGCGATTCAAAGCGCTAATAATACCCGCGGTTACAGTTGACTGAAGCGCCATTGGATTTCCAATAGCCATAACCCACTGACCAACTTTGGATTTATCAGAGTCCCCCAGATATGCCATCGGGAGATTTTCAGCATCAATTTTGACAACCGCTAAATCAGTCAGAGGATCTGTACCGATAACTTTTGCTTCTATTTTGCGTTTATCCCAGAGCCCTACAGTAACCTTTGTAGCGTTTTCAACAACATGGTTATTTGTTAAGATATAGCCGTCACTGCTGATAATAACCCCGCTACCGGACCCTTCCGCTTCAGGAGATTCATCATCTTTGAAGGGGAAGAAAAAGAAATCCTGAGTAGACCCTTTTTTCATTTTGCTAATAACATTAATCTGAACAATAGAGGGAGTGACTTTTTCTGCTACTTCAATGAAAGCCTTGCTGAAAATGTCTGCTTCGACATTCAGATTAACCGGCGGCTGTTCCGCACCGAGTCTAATATCCGCAAAGCTCGGCCTGATCCAGCCGAATCCCGCAAGAAGCAGAGTTGACAATAAAACACCGAGAGCTATTAAAGTAACACCCGTTAAAATTCTTTTCTTTTGCATTGCTTTTTTCCTCACTTGATAAATTATTCTTTGTTACAAATTATCTTGCTAATGATTTTAATCCCTTAAAACTCATTGAATGATGTTCCAAAAAATGGAGCAGCTGGGTTTGTATCTGATCCACAGTTTTACGGCTGCTAACCACGCTTTTCTTCATCTTTAGACAATTATATAACTCAAAAAGTTCCATAGAAAGTTCTATTCCCGTACCTTTTCCAGCACAATCATCGCAAATAATCCCCCTCGTAAAAAGAAACCCGAAAAACCCGGATCCGGCAAGTTTTTTATTGCATACGGGACAGACATCAACGCTGATTTCAAAACCGAGTTCTTTAAGAAAAAAAAGGAAAAACCGGAGGAATATTATCTGAGGATCTTCCGGAGAAGCATTAAAGAGTTCAAATATCCTTTTAACGCCGATGAAAAGACGGCTGTTCGCTTCTTCCTGCATATACTGTTCATTAAGAAGTTCCAGAACGGCAAAAGCATACCTGAGTTTCTCGTAATCATTCCGTATGTTAGGAAAGTGTGCCTGGAGTTCAGCTCCCGAGAGGAGCTGGATTTCACGGTTGGGTTTATTGTAAATTACCGCATCGATAATATTCATCGGGTCAACAACAAGCCCGATCTTTGAGTTTTTATTGCGCCCCCCTTTGACGATTACGGTAATCCGGCCGAATTCTCTCGTGAAGAGATTGACTATTTTGCTCGAGTCGCTATAGTCCAATTTCGTAAGGACTATGGCTTCACTTTTAACTATTTCGCTCATCTTCTTTGAATCAGAAATATTTTTCCAGTCTGATAAGCCATTCTCCGGTCATTAATCGCTGATAATCTTTTTAATCAGCTTAGCCGGGATTTTATCAAAAGCCGGATTATAAAAGTTATATTCTATTCTGGTGATTTTTTCATTCCCGAAGGCACACAACTCATTATCCAGACGAAGTTCTATCGGAATTTCAGCCATGGAAGATATTGAGTTATCAAAAGTTGTTTTTGGTGCAGCAATATAAAAAGGTATATTGTGATAATCAGCCAGAACAGCTAACGAATAAGTGCCTATTTTGTTAGCGGCATCGCCGTTTGAGGCTATTCTGTCGGCGCCAGTAATAACAAGGTCGACTTTACCCTGCTGCATCAGAAACCCTGCGGTTGAGTCGGTAATAACCGAAAAAGGAATACCTGCGTGATACAACTCATAGGCAGTTAAACGCGACCCCTGAAGTAACGGTCTGGTCTCATCCACATAGACATGCTCAACCAATCCGGCTTCGAAAGCTTTCCTGATAACTGCAAAAGCCGTCCCGTCTCCTCCTGTAGCAAGTTTTCCTGTGTTGCAATGGGTAAGAACGTTGCTTTTCCTGCTAAAAATCTCCAACCCGTTTTGTGCTATTCTTTCGCACCTGTCAATGTCATCCTGCATTATTTCTTTTGCCTTTTCTTCAAGCAAAAAAAAGATTGTGGTGTCATATTCTCTGGTAAGAGAGACATCTTTGTCCTTGTTGATAACGATCGAATTGAAGTAATCCTTCATCAGATCCAGGGCAAAGAATAAATTCACCGCAGTAGGTCTAGTCCTGTGGAGACGTTTATACGCTTTATGGAAAACTTCTTTCGAAGTGCCAAATTTTTGCGACAGGGCGAGCCCGAAAGCGGCGGCAATGCCCAAAGCGGGAGCACCTCTCATTTCCAGTTTTTCAATAGCCGCAGCTATAGTTTCATAATCATCTGTACTGACATATTCTTCCGTAAACGGAAGTTTAGTCTGGTTAATATATTCGAAAAATCCTTCCCCGTATCTTATATTAAAATAGCTATTCACTCTCGTCAAACCTCGAAATTGTCAGGAAATCCCTGTATCTGTCTTTGATTCTGAGATAGGATAAATCTTCAAGCCCTTTTGTGCTGAACTCCTCAACGCAGAAAGAAGCCATAGTACTTCCAAACACAACCGCTCTCTTAATGTTCTCAGGGCTGAGGTCCTGGGTCTTGTGGAGATACCCGATTAAACCGCCTGCAAACGTATCTCCAGCGCCTGTGGGATCGAAAATGTTCTCAAGAGGGTATGCGGGAGCGGAAAAGATTATGCTGTCCGCAAACAGAAGCGCGCCGTGCTCCCCTTTTTTAATAATCAATATTTCTGATCCTAGATCCCTTATTTTCTTTGCAGCTTTAATCAGGTTTGGTTCCTGGGCAAGCAGCCTGGCTTCACTGTCATTAATAATCAGAAGATTTGTTCTTTTCAGCACCTTCAGGAGTTCGTCCATTTTTCCTTCAATCCAGTAGTTCATGGTGTCGCAGACAACAAATTCAGGATTTTCAATCTGGTCGAGTACCCGTAATTGGAGAGTGGGATCAATATTTCCAAGGCAAACAAATCTTTTCTTGCGTAATGTATCCGGAATTACGGGATTGAAATTCTGAAATACGTTCAACTCGGTAAGGAGAGTATCCCGTGTATTCAAATCGTAATGATATTTTCCTGCCCAGCGAAACGTCTTCTCCCCTTCAACCACCTGCAGTCCCTGCAAGTCGATATTATGGTTTTCCAAAAGCTTAATATAATTTTTCGGGAAATCTGCACCCACAACGCCAACAAGATGAACCGGTGCGGTGAAATAACTTGCTGCAAGCGAAATATAAGTCGCAGAGCCGCCTAATGCTTCGTCAATCCTGTTAAAAGGTGTTTCGACAGTATCTAACGCCAACGAGCCGACAACTACTAAACCCAAAATATACTCCTTAATAAATATTTTTAATATTCCCTTTGCAGAGCAAAGAGCATTACTTAGAATTATAAAATCTTTAGTGTAAAAATGCCTTTTTAATAATTAAAAATCAAATAAAATCACTATTTTTATAAAGTTAAAAAATATTTACATTCAGCCGGAATTTCGTATGCCGATAGAAAATAGCCTACTTATAAAAAACGCATTATTACTTGATAAAGATGATAATCAGTCTGTTAAGGATGTGTTTATAAAATCAGGTAAGATTGCCAAGATCTCTGACAAAATCGATAGAGACGATTGTCCTCAGCTCGATGCAGAGAATAAATTTCTTTTCCCCGGTTTTATAGATCTTCATATCCAGGGAGCGGGAGGATATGACGTCCTTGATGCTGTCGATGAGGCTATTCCGGCAATAGCAAAAGCCCTTGCAGCATTAGGAACGACTTCTTTCCTTGCCACCACAATTGTAAAACCCACACACTTTAACTTTCACATAAAAGTCGCAGATAAGTTTGTGGGTAAAGATCTGGAGGGAGCAAATGTACTGGGCTGGCATCTTGAAGGTCCTTTTATAAACCCATTAAAAAAGGGGGGAATAGATAGATACTCAATTTTCCCTTATGATGAATGCAGAGTGGAAGAGGTTCTTGAAATTTGTAACGGAAAACTTTCAATGATGACTATAGCCCCGGAAATGGAAGGGAATCTTAACGCTATTCGCCTGCTTGCAAAAAATAATATTGTTGCTTCGTTTGCGCACAGTAACGCCACTTATGCTGAGACTATAAAAGGAATTGATGCCGGAATATCCCATGTTACGCATCTTTTTAATGCGATGAATTCTATTCATCACCGGGAACCAGGACCTATCACGGCTATTTTTGAGCGGAAACTCCCCTCACAGATTATTTCCGACGGGCATCATGTTGACCCAAGGATTATCAACCTTGCAAAGAATAATCTGGGAACCGAAAATTGTGTCTGCATCACTGACGGAGTTCAGGCAATGGGTCTTGACGAAGGAAATTATTTTTATAACGAGAAGGAATATATTTCCAAAGACGGTGCGGCTAAATATCTTGACGGTACCCTGATTGGCTCAACTACTCCCCTGAATAAAATTGCATTGAAATTCAAAGAGTGGACAAAGTGCTCATTATGGGAAGCGGTACGTACTGTCACATATAATCCCGCAAAAGTGATCAGTCAGGAAAGGAAGAAAGGGAAAATAGAACCGGGTTTTGATGCCGACCTGATTATCACTGACGGGGAATTAAATATCAGCCACACTATTGTAGGCGGACGTAAAATCAATATTTAGATAACCGTTTCTATTTATTTACATTTTTTCAGGTGCAGTGACACCTAAAATATTAAGACTATTTGCAACAATAATTTTAACAGCATTAATAAGAGCCAGTCTTGCCTCCGAAAGATTTTTCTCTGCACCGATAATCCTGCATGTAGTGTAAAATTTGTGGAAAGCTTTTGCAAGTTCTTCAAGATATGCCGTGATTCTTTGCGGATCATAATTTTCCGCAGCAAATATCACTTCATCCTTAAAAGTATTCAGTGTCTTCAGGAGCCTTATTTCATCTTCCGTATTCAGCAGACTTAAATTAACAAGTGACGGGACAATATTTTCATCCTTTGCCATTCTTATAATCGACGATATTCTTGCATGTGCGTACTGCACATAAAAGACCGGATTTTCTTCCGATTTTTCTTTAGCAAGATTCAGGTCAAAATTCATGTGTGAATTAAGACTTCGCATATTGAAGAAATACCTTACCGCATCTTTCCCCACTTCATCTGTCAGTTCATCCAGAGTTATATAATTCGCTTTACGTGTGGACATTTTAACAATTTCCCCGTCCTTTATCACTGTTACGAACTGATGGATTATCACTTTTACTTTTTCGGAATCATACCCCAGTTGTCTCAGAGCAGCAAGAACGTCAGGATAGGTTGCTGCATGATCTGATCCAAAGATATCAATCAGCAAGTCGTATCCCCTGTCCATCTTGACCATGTGATAAGCTATATCAGGCAACCTGTATGTCGGTTCACCGGTCGATTTCACAATCACCTTATCAGCCTCATTCCCCATTTCAGTCAGTTTAAGCCAGACTGCTCCTTCTTTTTTATAGCTGAGGTTTTTCTCCTCAAAAGTCTTTATAAGGTCTGCTATTTTCCCTTCTTCATAAAGGTTATTCTCGTTAAAGAAAATTTTATGGTCAATTTCTAAATTTCTCAGAGTCTTCTTAATTTCTTCGAATATCTCACTCTCAGCGGTACTCTTAAAAATTCCCTCGGGATCCTCATCCCTTAGTGAATCACTATACTTTTCAAATACTTTTTTTGCTATAGCAGAGATATATTCCCCCTGATAATAATCTTCAGGAAACTCAATAGTATCCCCCAAAAGTTCAACGTATCTTTTCTTTACAGAGTCCCCAAGAACTCTCATCTGTCTTCCGGCATTGTTGAAATAATACTCCCGGTCAACATTGTATCCAACCCACTCAAGCAATTTCGCAATTGTATCACCGCACACGGCATTTCTCCCATGACCTACGGTAAGAGGGCCTGTTGGATTTGCAGAAACAAATTCTACATTTGCTCTTTTACCTGCATAGAGATTGCTTCTTCCATAGTTTCCGCCAAACTCTATAATCCCGGATATCTGTTTTGCGAGGTATTCCTGAGTAAAAAAGAAATTGATAAACCCGTTCCCGGCAACTTCAATTTTGCTGATTATCTTTGAATCGGTTTTCAGGTTTGCAATTATGTCCAGGGCAATTAATCCCGGGGCTTTCTTTAAGTTCTTAGCCAGCATCATTGCGGCATTAGAAGAATAATCACCATGCTCCGAAATCTTGGGTATATCAAAAGTAATCTTTAAATCTTTAAGGTACTCCAGCCGGGTACTTGCTTCCGCAAATATAGAATACAAATATTTTTTCAATTACTTTTTCCTTTTCACAAGAAGCGGATCTGTTAATTCCGTAATCTCAGCATCGCCCCAAAGCTTTTCCAGGGCATAATATTGACGGGTGTCCGGTTTGAAGACGTGAACAACAACATCAACATAGTCCAGGAGTACCCAATTCAAACCTATATATCCTTCCCTGTGCCATAATTTCACCCCCTCATCTTTAAGGGTCTTATCAATATGGTCTGAGATGGCTTTTACTTGCGTGTCCGAGTCCGCACTGCAAATTAAAAAATAATCCGCAATTGTTGTAACACCGTTGAGATTCATCAGTTTTACATCATTCCCTTTTTTCTCATAAATCAGTTCCGAGATTCTTTTTGTAAGTTCTTCTGCGCTCAATATTTTTCCTGTTCTTGTTTGAATGAATTAAAATCTTTTCCTATTATTATGGATACATCCAGAATCAGATTCCTGTTAACCAGGCTTATTACATTTTTTCTGGTTATTCCAAGTGAATCGGCAACGGTATATCCGTTTTTGATTATTCCGACTCTGTCAATGATTATTGTTTCGTCTATGTCAAAGGATTGATAATTACCGGTGCTGATCACGTCAAATCGCATTTGCCGGAGTGAATTTGTAATGACGTCCCCGGCACCTGCAATTCCGCAACCGTTAAGCACTTCCACCTGCAAGATTTTTCCTTTTCCTGAATCATTCTCACCGGTTATATCCTTAACTCCATAATTAAGTTTTTGGAATAAGCTATATCCCAGATAAAAAATAATGGCAATTAGAATTGCTATTGCCGAATAAAAAAGTATTTCTCTTTTTGGGGAGTTAAGGGTCTGGTTTCTGTCTGATATGTTATCTTGTTTCAACAAACTTGTTACTTGCTAAAAACCGGGAAATAACGGATTGTTCCCATCATAAAAATTCATGCGGTTCCGTCCCCAGCCGTAAGGGGAAGAATATCCGTCAGGCAAGGTCCTGTACTGCATAATTACATTAAAGTTTTCCCAAGGCTGATAATTAATCTGTGCACGGCTCAGATAAATCCCGTTTATCATATTCTGATGATCTTTTCCAAAAGAACTGTAAGGTGAGTGAACAAGGCTGGCATCAACTTCAATATTAAGATTATCGGCGACTTTATAAAACATACTGTTAGTATAAACGCCAAGTGCAAGGCTGTTACTCCCCATGGATGAAAAAGACATACTGTAGGAATGCCTCATAAAAAAGTTTTCGGGATTAATAAACCCAAAAATAAGATTCGGAGAATCGTTTATGATGCTCTCTTTTACAGTAGGCTTGAATATCTCGGTACTGCGTATCTGTGGCAGCAGTGCTGCATTTAATAAACAAAAAAATATTAAAATATTCTTCATCATCTACCCGGTAATACTTTTGATCTTGTTCTCTTTATCAACAAACACAATTCTGGGAACAAATTTTCCGGCATCGGCCTGTTCCATCATTGCGTAAGTAATAATTATCACTTCATCCCCTTTAAATCCTAATCGTGCAGCAGGGCCATTAAGACAAATCACACCGCTGTCGGGTTCACCCTCCAGAACGTATGTCTCAAAACGCTCGCCGTTATTAACGTTGACCACCTGTACTTTTTCCCATGGCAGAATATTGGCAGCTTCCATAAGAGTTTTATCTATTGTAAGGCTTCCTTCATAAAATAATTCAGCCTGAGTAACAGTTGCCCGGTGAATTTTCGATTTAAATATTTCTAATGTCATCTTTTCCAAAATTTAACTTACAAATATAATTCACTCAATCTATTCAATCAAGGCAAACAATTCTATCCATTTTCAGCTTCAGATTTTTCCTCTTTCACCTCAGAATAGAAGAAATAAAGGAGTGCATCCCCTATTTTCTTGTCCGGTTCCTTACCAAATTCCTGCGTGTCTTCTTTTTGAGTCTGTATTGATCTTTCAATAACCATAAGTCCCCCTTCATACAAAAGTCCCCGTTCCATTACTGTTTTCACTCCTTTGTATATAGAAAAATCAAAAAAAGGAGGATCCGCAATTATTATATCAAATCGTTTTTCTGTTGATTGCAAAAACCTGACAACGTCCATATTGTAAACAAAAGTTTGCTCTTCTAATCCGAGAGACGAGATATTACTGTCGAGATTGCTTTTGACTTTTGGATTCTTTTCAACAAAACAGGCGAATTTCGCCCCCCTGCTTATGCATTCCATCCCAATTGCACCGCTTCCGGAAAACAAATCAAGTGCTGTTGCTCCCTCAAGATCAATATTATTGTTCAGTAAATTGAAAAGGGTTTCACGTACTCTGTCCGTCATTGGACGGGTTGCATCCGAATCGGGGGCTTTAACATATCTCCCCTTAAATTTACCTGAAATAATCCTGAGCTTCATATCAATAGACTCTCAATGCCATTCCCGCGGCAGACATAAAGTCATCCTGATTAAATGATCCTAAATCCTTTTTTAATTTATCACTCATAGTTAACCGGCTGAATAATTCACTCCTGACGACTTCCGCACCATTTATTTCAGAATATATTTTGCCGGAATCAAATTTTCTGCCACCGCATATATAAATCCTGTTTATATTTTTTGAGAAGTCCTTTAAAGCAGGATCAATCTTCTCTAAATCAAGCAATAATTCATAATAATCATATTTCGCAGGCAGCATCTTATAAAAAACCACATTCCCTTCACTGAAAAGTTCAAAGGAAAAATAATTCTCTCCGGGAAATACAGTAGCAGAAATACCCACAGAAAATTCTTTGTGCAAAAACTGCATTGTTTTATCAAAGGCAAAATGTGCAGTATCAAAAGCACCGATTCTAATTTTTGCTCCCTTGCACAAATCCGAGACGTCTTTTATTATCTTTTTTTTCACCGCTGCAACAATTACTCCCTCTTTCCCAAAAAGTAAATTATTCTTTATTGGAACAGCAGATAATGTATACCCGGAAAAATCTAAATGTGGAAACAATACTGATAACTCCCAGTTGTAATATTGGGATATTTCATTTTTGTCCAGTTTGTCAATTCTATGAGATCTGAAAATCTTAAAAACCTCAAGAGGAAATGAAAAAGAGACAATTGTCGAATTTGAGTTGCCGGTAAAAACTTTTTCTCTTAATCCGCTGCCAAGTGTTTCTTCAATTTTGGACTCGTTATCCGAAAACCAATTAATACTTTGCGGAAATAGATGCTCACCGGCATTTAATAAACGTACTTCGGTACCTTCAAACAAGATTTCAACGAATTGAAATTTTGATTCTGTTAAATTAATTCCGATGCGGCTTTGTCTTCTCAGCATTTAATTAAATTTACTCCGCTAAAATTGCTTCTTTTACAGGAAAGTAAACCGGTACTAAAATAACCGGAAATAAGCCCGTATTTATGCTACTCAAATCATCCTTATTCAAAATATTTTCTATAATTAATCCGGTTCAATTAACGACAATAAGTTCTCTGATCTTTTCAAATTTTTTAATTTTAATACCTTTAACTTCCATCAGGTCCTCGATTCTTTTGAACTTCCCGTTCTGCTTCCGGTAATCAATAATTTTTTCGGCTGTCTTCTCCCCGATTCCCGGTAATTTCATTAATTCACTCTTACCGGCAATATTGAGATTTACTTTTTCACCTGCCTTTATTGTTTCTTTTTTAGTAGTATTAATATCAGATTTAAATTCAGATACTTCCTCATTATATGTAATATCTTTTTCCTGATTTATTGCACCATTTAAATCCTTACTGAGAAATATTGAATCCGGAATTGTGTAATCGAATTTCTCCTCGGAATTTAATACGGTATCCGAATATAGAGTATATGCATATCCGCCACAGAAGGTTAATATAATGAATAATAAAACTTTTATTTCAGTTTCAGTGAATCCTATCCGGCATGCCAACTTGTGAAGGAAGCCTTGCATAAACTGAATATTTACAAATTAAATTTCTTGAAAAAGGACTTATCTCCCTCTGAGTCAGTCGCCCGTTTTATATTCGGTAGATCAGATAATTCCTTTAATAATTCGCGTTCTTTCACATTCACTTTTTTCGGGACGATTACATTTACACGGACTAACTGATCTCCTGATCCGTGCTGGTTAAGATGCTGAATTCCTTTTTCACGCATTCTCAGCATTTTCCCTACCTGAGTTCCGGCTTCAATTTTCAACCTTGCCTTTCCTGTAAGAGTCGGCACTTCAGCTTCTGCCCCAAGAGCCAGTTCCGGGAAACTCAGGAATAAATTATAAATAACATTATCTCCGTCTCTCTGGAAGTATTCATGAGGAATTTCCTGGAAAATTATAATGATATCTCCTGCCGGTCCGTTCCTTAAGCCTGTATTTCCTTCGCCGCGCATTGTCATGTAACTGTTATCAACCACTCCGGCGGGAACATCAATTTTGATAGTGACTTCCTCTTGTTTCCTTCCGTCCCCGGTGCATTTTTTGCACGGTTTGTCTACAACTGTTCCCTCACCCTTACAGTTAGCGCATGGTTGGATATTAACAAACTGACCGAATACGGATCTTGATACCTGACGGACTTCCCCTGTTCCGCTGCATATATTACATGTTTTTGTGCTTGTACCGCCTTCGCTCCCTGAACCGTTGCAGTCACTGCATTTAACATACTTCTTAATCTTGATTTTTTTCGATACTCCTGATGCTATCTCTTCAAGTTTCAATTTCAGTGTTACGCGTAAATCGCTTCCGGGTGTCCCTTGTGTTCTTCTTCTTCCTCCCCGGTTTCGTGATGATGCTCCTCCACCAAAGAAATCATCAAAGATTGATCCCCCTCCCCCGAAAATATCCGAGAACTGCGAGAATATATCGTTCACATTCGAAAATCCGTGGAAGTCAGTTCCTCCCTTCAATCCTGCGTGACCATACCTGTCATATTTAGCCCGCTTGTCTGTATCTTTTAATACTTCGTATGCTTCGCTTGCTTCCTTAAACCTGTCTTCGGCAGCTTTGTTGTCAGGATTGCGGTCGGGATGATTCTCCATAGCCAGCTTCCGGTATGCTTTTCTAATTTCATCCTCCGAAGCAGTTTTGGATACTCCTAATATTTCGTAATAATCCCTTTTATCCATTTTTCACCGTGTTCTTTCTTATACTGTTATAAATCCTGAGTAACATCAGGACTGCTGACTATTACTTTAGCGTGTCGAATTACTTTATCCTTGTAAACATAGCCTGTCTCTATCTCATTGATCACCGTCAATGGTTCAACCTCTGAAGCCGGCTGCTGCATTATTGCTTCATGATAGTCTACGTCAAACGGCTTGTTCAACGCGTCAATTTTTTGAATACCTTGTTCATTTAGTGTTTTCATTAATTTTTCATAAACCAGAGTGAGTCCGGATACAATAGAGGCTTGATCATGGTTTGGCTCATTGATAAATTTAATTGATCTTTCAAAATCATCTATCACAGGAAGAAGTTTTTTAATAATAAACTCTCCCGAATACCTCAGTAAGCTTACCGTTTCGTTTTCAGTCCGTCGTTTATAGTTCTCAAATTCCGCGACCTTTCTGATCAGCCTTTCATTTAATTCCGCATTTTCTTTTTTCATTTTTTCTGTTTCATTTTCGGCTTCTGTTTTAACCGGTTCCTGATTATTTCCTTCCGGAGTCTCTTTAATTGAATCTTCTGCCGGAATACCTTCTTTTTTGTTCTCCTTAATCTCTACATTAATTTTTTCTTCTTTTGATTTCATCTTACTCCTCTAACATTAAACGGTTTTATTTTTTCGTAAATATGATGATAAAATGGTTGAAATATAATCAACTATAGCAATAACTCGCTCATATTCCATCCTCTTTGGACCAATCACTCCAAGGGTACCGTGAATGTCGTCAACGGAATAATCCTTTTTTACAAGGCTGTATTCCTCCAGTTTAATATCCTCATTCTCGCTCCCAATGGAAACTAAAATCTCTCCCTTTTCCGAATTATAGGGTTTGTTCTCAAATATGTGAACAACAACATCTTTATTCTCAATCAGTTCAATAATACTCTGGAATCTTCCAGGAATTTCGAATTCAGGTTTTTTCAGTATCGTCCCGGTTCCTGCTATATGAACTTTATCGTTTACTTTCACGTCAGTGAAAATTTTGTCAGCAGAGTCCACAAAAAGGGTAATCAGTGGAATCTCTTCAACGGAAACATCCTTGAATCTCTCCCTGAATGTCGATCTTATCTCAGATAGCTTTAGTCCTCCGAGTCTTTCATTCAGAAGAGATTGAATCCCGGAAATGTGATTCTCCTTAATTTCCATTTTCAGTTCAAGTGTAATTGTACGGACAAGACTGGAATTTATTGTAATAACAATCAGTATCTTCAGGCTTGATAACTGCAGTATTTGAATTCTATCCAGAATACCGCTGTCAAGATTTGGATAGAGTACGCAGGCAACATTGTTGGTAATGCTGCTTAATAATTTTGAAGCTATATTCAGGAGCTCATCTGTCTCGTTTTCTGCTGAATTGAGTTCCCTTTTTATTTTTTGCTTTTCAAACTCCTCAACGGTCTTAAAGTCAGTCAGAGTATCAACGTAAAAACGGTATCCTTTATCAGTCGGGACTCGCCCCGCTGATGTGTGAGGATGATTTATAAAGCCCTGTTCTTCAAGATCGGACATAATATTCCTTATGCTCGCGGGGGATAACCCTCCATCATACTTTTTTGATATGTTCCTCGAGCCGACAGGTGCTGCAGTTAATATAAACTGTTGAATTATGCACCTTAAAATCTCTTTTTCACGTTCTCTTAAATTACTGTAACTTTCCAAAATAAAATTCTAAATCTGTTTCCCAAATATAATCAGTTGCGCCATAATTTTCTTTTTCAATAAAATATCAGTCTTGCGCAATTGGATTAGAAAGATGTATAAAAGTTCACCGAAAAGGAACTTACGGCATTTGGATCCGGATTGGCATTAAAATAAAGTCCTGATTCATTTTTGCTCTCAAGCGCTTTATTGTAAGCAGTGACAGATCTTACCGCATTTATTGTGCTTATTAATCTGTTTAATAACATAGCACCAACAACAAAACGGAGGTTGTTGTATGCATGCTGGCTTGAAAGCCACATGTCACGGTATCTTTCTCTCTCTTCATCTGTTTTCCACTCCCAGTAAAATGATGCCGGATCATACATCTCGTCAAATTGCCTGTTCAGTGATTTAATGTCATTATATTGCTCAATATCTTTATATTCACCAATTCTCGCAAAGTAATCATCATTTTTTCCCTGCAGGTTTACACTTCCTGCACTCCCTGCGAATGCCTGGTAATTATCTTTTTTCCAGTTGCCGTATGAGTTTACTCCGAAATAAACCCCAATCAAAGTTACCTCTGCAATAGTAAAATACTTTCCCGATCCGAAATTTTCTGCATAAAGTTCCCCCATTCCCGGAAGAATCATGGAATATAAAATAGCCAGTGCGGGATTTTTCTTATCGCCTTTTATGTTCACCGGTTTCTCGTCAAATACTTTTACAATACCCGTATTATCATAACGAAATGCTGATTTCATCTCAGATAATGAGGATGTTTGTGAATATGCGTTGACTGCTAATATTAATACTATTAAAAGAATATTTTTCATATTTTTTATTTTAAACTTAATAATTATCATCCTTTGGATTCAACTTACTTTTTTCCCCCTGAATTCATTTCCCCTTTTCAGTTCCGGTCACCAGATACTCTCCTGCATCAATCCTTCTCAGTTTTACTTCTTCAAAACTATTCTCTAATCCTTCCTGATATCTCTGTTTTACTCTGATATAATTGGAAGAAAAACCTTTGATATATTCTTTTTCTTTTCCATCTTTAGTGCCAGTTTCTCCTGTTTCAAACAGCACATTGACGGTCTTCCCCGCCATAGAGGAATAAAATTGATTTTTCTTTTTCTCGCTTAATATCCGTAACATGTTGTTCCGCTTTTTCCTCTCGGCCGGGTCAACTCTCCCCTCCATTAATACAGCTTTTGTATCTTCCCTCTCTGAAAATGTGAAAGTATGAAGATAGGCAATAGGCAGATCCTTAATAAAATTATAAGTGTTTATAAAATCGTCATAAGTCTCTCCCGGGAAACCTGTAATAACGTCAACCCCGATTGAAACATTCGGAATTTCTTTAACCAACTTGCGAATTAATTTCTCATACTCCCCGGAGAGATATCTTCTCTGCATCAGCTTTAATATTTTATCTGTCCCGCTCTGCAAAGGTATATGAAAATGGTTGCAGATTTTTGAATTTGTTTTGCACAACTCAATTATCTCATCGGTTAAGAGATTCGGTTCTATTGAACTGATCCGGATTCTGTAATCCCCATCCTGCCCGCTTAATATCTTCAGTAAATCATAGAAGCCCTTTCCGAACTGTTTTCCGTAATCTCCTATATTTACTCCGGTCAGAATTATCTCTTTGTATTCAAGCTTCAGTAAATTTCTGAACTGCCTCAGCAGTTCGTCCGGATTGAGGCTTCTGCTTCTTCCTCTTGCTTTAGGTATCGTGCAGAATGCACATTTATAATCGCACCCGTCCTGTATCTTAAAAAATGCTCTGGTTCTCCCCACTATGCCTTTAGCACTCTCAGCTTCATCGGGGAAAACAACCCCGAAGCTGTCTATCTCTTCTGTCAATGTAACAAAAATAGAAGGACTCTTTTTCTTTTTAAAATCACCTGTGTAGTCGAATAAATTAAATTTTTCATTACTGCCCAGAACTAAATCAACCCCTTCTATCTTTGCTATCTCTTCCGGTTTTAGCTGAGCATAACAACCTGTTACAATTATATAACTGTATGGATTCTTTCTCTGTGCTCTCCTGATAACCTGCCTGCACTCTTTATTCGCCATGTCTGTAACGGTACATGTATTGATAACATAGACGTCCGCTTCGGCGTCAAAGTTCACTACATCGAACCCTTCTTTTTTAAACTGTTTTCCGATCGCTGTAGTCTCGGCAAAATTTAGCTTACATCCAAGTGTATAAAACGCAGTCTTCATTTTATAAAAATCCCCCCTCTTAAAGAGGGGGGATAAGGGGGGTTATTCAAGATTTTCTTTTTTAGGAGTCTCTGCAGTCGCCCGAGTTGCGTCTGCGGGGACATCGAAGTTCGGATAGTCTGTCGGCTGCACCGGTGATGCTTCTGCCTTCATTATATCCTCAACAGAAACCCTCTCAAGCTTATGAGAAGTTATGTATTCCTGTATCTCTTCATCACTCTTGTCCTGCAGGTAAACAATCGAGCTTAATACGATTTTTTTATTCTCTTTATCAAACTCAATTACTTCAAGCATTATTTCACTCTCAAGCGGGAAATGCATTGAAAGATTCTTAATCTTGTTGGGTGACAAGTGAGTAGTCGGAACAAATCCGTCTACGCCTAAAGGTAATTCCGTGATTATTCCCTTTTCAATTATTCTTACTATTTTACTGGTTGTTTCCGTTCCGTTTGCATATACATTCTCAAAATTATCCCATGGATTATCCTGAATCTGTTTGTGTCCCAGAGAAATTTTCCTCTGATCAACATCCACTCCTAAAACGCTAACTTCCATCTTCTCCCCTTTCTTAACAACTTCACCGGGATGACGGATTTTCTTTGTCCACGATAAATCGCTTATGTGAACTAAACCGTCTACTCCCGGCTCTAATTCAAGGAAGACACCAAAGTTTGTAAGGTTTCTTGCTATTCCTGTATGTCTGGATCCGATAGGATATTTCTGCATCAGTTCCTGCCATGGATCCGGCTCTAATTGTTTGATACCAAGGGAGATTTTCTTCTCTTCTTTATCAAGGCTTAATATCACTGCTTCAATTACCTGGCCCATTGAAACTACCTGTGAAGGATGTTTAATATGCTGAGTCCAGCTCATTTCGCTGTTGTGAATTAATCCTTCAATTCCTTTTTCAATTTCAATAAATGCACCGTAATCGGTTAAAGAAACAACTTTACCCTGGACTTTATCGCCGATATTAAATTTCTCGTCAATTGTTTCCCATGGATGCGGTAATAATTTCTTTAAGCTCAACGAAATTCTTCGCTTCTCTTCATCGTAATCAGTTACTACAACATTTATTATCTCATCTAATTTAACAACTTCGTTAGGGTGATTGATTCTTCCCCAACTCAAATCTGTGATATGAATTAAACCGTCAACACCGCCTAAATCAACAAATACTCCGAAGTCTGTTATCGCTTTGACAACTCCTTCAAGGATCTGACCTTTTTCAAGTTTATCAAGAATGGCTTTTCTCTGATCTGCCATTTCTTCTTCAACCAATACTTTATGCGATACAACAACATTCTCAGTCATTTCATTAACTTTAACAACCTTGAAGTCCATAAATTTACCGACAAATATATCGAAATCCCTGATAGGTCTAACGTCAATTTGAGAACCCGGCAGGAATGCTTCCATTCCCATTAAGTCAACAACCATACCGCCTTTGATTCTGCGTACAATTTTTCCAGGTAAGATCTCTCCGTCTTTGGATGCTTTGAGTACCTTATCCCATATACGTAAGAAATCTGCTCTTCTCTTGCTGAGTACAAGATTTCCTTCCTGATCTTCAACACTCTCAAGAACCACTTCAATTTCTCTTCCGATTGCCATTTCTTCAGCATTGTTGAACTCGTCTTTCGGAAGTGTACCTTCGGATTTGAAGCCGATATCGATAATAACTGTATCACCGACTACCCGCACTATTCTTCCTTTGATTACCTCGCCTTGCTTTACATCGCGGAATGACTCGGAATACAAACGGGATAGTGCCGAATATTCTTCAAATGAATAATCCTCATCCACGTTGAACTTCTTTGATTTCTCGTAGTCGCTAACCATGGTGTTGGCCTCTATTTTATTTAACTCATCAGACATTAATGTCCTCCTAAAAACAATTCTGATTTACCCGGTCAAGCTGTCAAACCGGTTAAACAGAAAAATTAATTTAACATAATTAATTAAATCCAGCTTAAAAAACCTACTTCTCCATTTAACAAACGGAGATAATTCACCTGCCTGCCCCGCCTGGGCGGGATAATTCACAAATTTCATTCTTTATTTCTTCCATCAGCCATTGTGGCGTGGAAGTAGCACCTGTAATGCCTATGTTCTCAGCTCCCTTAAACCATTCCGGTTTCAGTTCACTTTTATCCTCAACAAAATAAGTTCCCGGATTCTCGTCTTTACAGATGTTATATAAAACTTTTCCGTTGCTGCTTTTCTTCCCCGCAGCAAATATTATCACATCTTTGCTCTTCGCAAATTCTCTTAATTTTTTTTCTCTCCCTGAAACCTGCCCGCATATCGTATCTTTTGAATGAAACTCAGCCGCCTGCGATTCCATCGTATCAATAACAAACTCCTGTATCCTCTGCTTCAGGTTCCCGGCAATCACTGCAAACTCTGCTTTGTCCATAGTAGTCTGCGAAAAAAGAACCGTTGATTTTGAAAAATCAGTCACTTCAAGTGCTTCATCAAGGTTTTTGATTACCTTTGCGTTTCCTTCGGTCACTCCATTCAGGCCTATCACTTCAGCATGATCCTTTTTACCGAAAATTAATACCTGAAAACCCTTAAGATAGAATTTCCTTATTCTCTCCTGGACTTTTGTTACCACCGGACAAGTTGCATCAACAATTTCAAGTCCGTATTTAAGCGCCTCCGCATAAGTTGAAGGTGGTTCTCCGTGAGCTCTTATCAGTATTTTTGAGCCTTTCGGTAAGTCCGGAAAATCTGTCACCGAAACTGTTTCAAGTCCCATAGCATTTAACCGCTTCACCTCAGCGGAATTATGTATTATATCACCAAGGGAATATACCTTGGGAGTGATTTTAAGTTCATTCTCTGCAAAACCGACAGCACGTACAACTCCCCAACAAAATCCCGCTCCTTTGTCAACTTCTATTTTCACACAGTACTCATTAACTTATTCATCTCTGAACAATTAAACACTTATTTCCCGCTTCTTAGTTCTATGATTCTTTCTGCTTTTTTTACAATCGCATCTACCTGCTCATCAATAGTCATCTCACTCGTATCAACTTCAATGTAATCATCTGTTTTTGTAAGCGGACTTGCTTCCCTCGATGAGTCAATAATATCTCTGTTGATCAAATTCTCTTTTATTTCATCAATACTAAATGACTTCCCTTTTTCGGCAAATTCTTTTAGTCTTCTTTCCGCACGCCTGTCAATATAAGCAGTTAGAAAAACCTTCAAATCAGCATTTGGGAAAACCACAGAACCTATATCGCGTCCTTCCATAACCACTCCCCCCTCCGGCGTATCAGATTTCCCCATCTCCTGTTGCTTGATTACAAGTGCTTTTCTTACCTCCTGGATTGCAGCAACATCGCTTACTCTTTTATTCACATCTATCGATCTGATTTCCTCCGTAAGTTCACGTTCGTCAACGAAGATTCTTACCCCTGCTACGGTTGGCGACAAGGAAATTAATAAATTTTTCGTCATCTCTGAAATTTCAGCAGGAGAATCTATGATCCCTTTTTCCATAGCAAGAAATGTTACGGCACGATACATAGCTCCCGTATCGATGTAAGTGAAATTTAACCGGTTTGCAACCAATTTTGCCGTTGTGCTTTTGCCCGAACCTGCGGGACCATCTATTGCAATAATTATTTTTGTCATAACTTACAAAAATAATAAAAAAAACTCCCTTTTCCCAATAATTTTATCACTGAATCCCCTCTTTTTTTTACCGCATTGCATCATACCATGAGAAGTGAGATAGATGAATAATTGATTTTAGTCGATTTGTTAATGAAATTGATGTTTGTTCCCACCCGAGCGGGACAAGTGATTTGTTGATTTGTTAAGAATCCGACCCGGAGGAGGAAGAAAGAAAATAATACTGTCTCAAAAACCACGTAGTGGTGAAATATTGGTAGAAAACGATTACCAGACACCCTAAAACCACGTAGTGGTGAAATATTCCTAAAAATCATTCAAAGAACACAAACCGTAAGCTGGAGAATGATTTTCAATTAATGCTTTTTTTCATCCCTTTCGGATTAATTAATTCGGCATTTCTGTAACTTTCCCTATTCCCAATATCTGAATCCTTTTCTTCTGCTGTGAAGCATAAAGCCCGTAAGCTTTAGGATTTATCGCCCTGTATTCTTCGGTTGCCACCTCACATTCATATTGTGTTTGAAAAGGGCCTATATACACACAATATAGCTGAGCACCGCTAAGGGAAGCATAGTCGGGGATCCACAAATATCCGGCGTTGTAGCCTTCATTATTAAGTTCCCTCATTTTATTCCTGGCCTGTTGTTCTGTATTTGCCGCAGCAACATTTATAATGTAAAAACCCGGTGTTTTATCCTTTTCATCACGCAGTGTTTTATTTTGAGTAATTGCTTCACTTTGGTTTGTTTGAGGTTGGTTTTGATTTCTAATTGTTTCATTCTTTAATTTATTTTTATCCGCATTATAAGATTTCGGAAGACGTTGATATGTATCAAAATAGAATTCCTCAAAAAGTTTAACAATCTTAGCGGATTTCTCCTCACCTACTTTACTCCACCCCCAAACTTTCCAGTAATCAGTATAAAGCATTGCACGGATCTCGCCGCAATGCTCATCTTGAGTATCGGTAACATAGGTCAATTCTAGCGTAGCCGTATTATAACCGTCTGTTGATTTCCAGTCGGCTGATAAATAAAATCTCTTATTTTCGTCTGACCATCTTATCTTCATAGAATTTAAATCTATTTTGCCGTACTCTGATTCGTTTAAAGGACCGCTCCATCCTAAGACAACATTCTCATTTGTTTGCGACGGAGTATAATATTCGTATTTTTTAGAAACTTCTTCTCCCTCCACGAAAATAACTCCTTCGGTTTGTGGATGAGGTGCGCCTATGTAGCTTTCACTCATATTAGAGTATCCTGTAAACTCACCCCCTGTGAGCTTGATGATTTCCATATAATAGTCTAATTTATCATTTCCGCATGAGGAAAATAGACAAGCAATCAATAAATACAAAATATACTTTTTCATTTTTTCTCCTTAATATTAATTAATAGACTTCTTCTCAAAATGCTGATAATCTTTTAGTGATCTCCAGTTCCCGCCCCAAGTCCATCCGTATTTTACAAAGATTTTTAATACAGCCGAATTCCTGAGAATTGTCCCTTTTACTTTAGAATCATAGGTCCCGTTTACAGGGCTAATCCTATTATTCCTCTTACAATAATTTTCTCTCGGATTAATGTCAATTGCGAAACCGAATGCGTGTTTCGAGAGAGACTTCCCGTTAGAGGTTTTCCGGTAGTTAAATCCGCTTGTATTATTGTAATACATAGAGGAATCATCATCCCAGTTAAAATAACTTACAGGTTTAATGCTCTCAATCGGGAATTTTATATTCAGTAATTCAAGAAATATTATTTTAGCTTCCTCCGCAACCCTCCTATTCATAATTATCTTCCCTTCATGAATTTTCGAATCATATCCCCAGTAGCGGATATCCACCTCAACCAGACCAGAAAGAATCTTCTTCGGTATTTTGATTACCTTAGTGGTATTTCCAATCTTGATTACCGAATCGGTTGAAGTATAGTTCTTCTTAGTCTGCGGATATGAAATATAATTCAGATCCGAAAGAAACGCAAATAAGAGGATCGCATTAAATAATCTCACTATCTCAACCACTTTTTGCTGGTGTACCCGACTTGCCCGGTTTCAACCACTTGGATTTTATACCATTGACGTCTGCTTCCAAGGTCAATCTCAAGTATATAAACCTGAACACCGTCCTCAAGTTTGGCAACTAAACCGGAATTTGCATCTGGCAATTCTCTCACATTCAGGTATGGATCCATGTCATTAGCGGTATTGTATACTTCCATCACCGGATAATCAGGGGTTCTCGATGCTCTCTCCTCAAGCTCAGATATTTTTGACCTGGCATTATATACATATTTACCACTCGGATAATTCTGAATATACGTATTGTAAAGATTAATATCATCTGTCTTCGTTGCACTTAGCCATTGTATCTCCTCTATGGCAGTTTTTGCCTCGTCAGAATGCTTTCCTTTAGGATAATTCCGGATATATGCATTATAATAATTGATATCATCTGCTTTTACTGCATTCTGCCATTGAATTTCCTCTAAAGCAGTTTTGGCATTCTCCAAATATTTCCCTTCTGGATACTTTGTAAGGTACTTATTATATGACTCAACTGTATTTACTTCAATTGCTTGATCCCAAGCAGAACTCTCTGACATCGCCGGAATAACAAACACAAAGGCCGCAAAAGCTATTATTGCGATAATTCCCACGCTTATTAAGGCAATCAGACCGATTAATTTTTTGTTAACCGGGTTTTTTATTTTTTCCTCAGGTAGATTAATACTCTTTTGCTCAAGAATGACTTCTTCATTTCGTTTCCTTTCAGGTTTCTCATCCCTGGCAGTGTTTACATATACGGGTTGTTCAGCTCCAAAAACAGGCTGACTTATTTTTTCCTCCGGTAGATCAATAGGCTTTTCTTCAATAATGGCTTCTTCTTTTGGTTTTCTTTCTAACTCCTCCCTCCTGGCAGTATTTGTATTTAAGGGTTGTTCTGAAATGAAATCGTGTATCGCCTTATCAAGACCATCCATTCCAAGGAAATACGATGTGATTTCATATTCCGATTTATCGCTGCCGCTAATCCTTAAAACTGTTTTTCCCGCATCTTTAGAAATTCTGTAAGACAGGATTTCTGTCCTCGAATATTCGCGTATATCAGTACTTGTTTTTTTAACTATCAGTTTATCATTCGTCACTGCAATGGACATGTCTTTGTTATTTACCCACAACACAAACGCTCCTATTAATCCTCCAACAATAACGTGCCAGAGAACTTCAGGATAACTAAAAAGATACGAAATATACGATCCTAAACTAATTAAATAAAAAACATATACCCCAACAGGAATAAACCATACAAAATTTACTTTGTTTTTTGTTTCATAATTCGGTTTGTCCTTTTCATTAATTGCTTTGTACATTTCATTAATTACTTCGTCCTTGATAAAATAGGCCAAAAGGGGCACGGCTATTCCGGCAAGTATAAACAAGTAAAATCCAAATTGAAGTGTAGGTTTAACTCCGGAATGCTTGATTAATGAATACATATCACTTATCCTTATTGCGCCAATTAATGCAGCAATAATTGGCGGTATGATGACTCCGTAAAGCGCCTTTCCTTCAATTCTTTTCGTTATATCGCCCAAAAAACTTAGAACAATAACCGTTGCAAATAATATTAAAGTAAAAGCAATCGCTGTGTCTCCGACTCCTGAGGCTGATACTCCTTGCACTTTAATTTTTACCCAAGGCAAAAATGTTGCAATAGCTCCAATTCCTGCTGTAATTAAAATTGCTATTCTCTGTTTATTCATAACACCTCCATGAAATTTTTTCCTACTCGTTTGGCTTTTCGGAATCCGCCCCGTTTTTTAATGTGGTTTCCGGGCTCCACTTGTATTAATTGCTTTTTAAGTCTCTTTGCTATAGCTTATTTGCAGTATTTAAATACAGTTCACCCCAACCCAAAATATTACTAAATATTTATTTTCAATTATAGCTCTGTTAATATTTAACTTTTGAGTAAAACGATGCAATCTTTGCAAACCGGATGAAGATAAAATGTGAGAAGCGACTTGGAATAAAAATAAAAAAAATAAATGAAGGACAGGACAACAGAAAACAACTGTCTTTAAAAAAGTCAGGCAGCCGGAAAAAAGAAAACTGGAGTTACCGGCTCTCATATAAACTGTATAGGGTATTATTTTTAAACGAAGATTTGCGGTGTTCCTGAAGTGGAACTTGGGTTGGTTTTTCCCCTGAAAAGCGAGCAGTTACAAATGATGCAAAATAGCAAAACAATTGTATTGAGACATACATAACACAAGCCCTAACTAATTAATAGTACGAGAGTAAAATTAAATAATTATTCCATATAAACAAAGAAATATTTCTTATTTCTTTCCGGAAAAACTACATCTGGGATTCAATCCAGCACTGGCCCTGTAAAAATGCCCATGGGGCAAATGATTCATGATAGGATCCAAGCATTGGGAATGTTTCTCCAAGCTCAAAATAGCGGATATTAACCGCATTGTGATTTGCTTTGAATGTCAGATAATTGCCATAAGTAACGCAGTCATCGTTCATTCCGTGCGCAACAAACATTTTTGTTTTGGGCGTCCAGTTGATCCACGTATTATTTTCATATAATATCTTAAACTGGGAACTGTTGGGATTGTTTAATGAATCAATAAAAGCCGGCGTAAAGATTTCCCTTAATATTTTTGAGGAAGGCATTTTAGCCTGAATTTCCGTCCCTGAATGATTGCCGTCCATAACTTTTATTAAATCAGCACGGTATTGGTCTTTGATAGCCACATCAGGACTAAAGCTGGTTCCGTTTGCAGGAACTGCATTGTAGCCCAAAATCATATAAGGGAGAAAATAAGGAACCGGGAAAGGCTGGCCGTTCAACATCAGGGGAAGCATGGTTCCGGTAAGATCATAAGGTCCGTTAAGGCATACGGCTCCGGAAACATTGGTTCCGCGGGTTTCAAGTTCCCTGAGACCTGCCATGGTTGTGAATCCTCCTTCGGAGAAACCCATCAGGAAAAGCTTGTTGTTCCAGATACAGTTAGTGTTGTTATCTTTTGAACCGAGATATGCAATTGTCTTTGCACACAAATCCGCTATTGCCTTGCCAAGGAGATTTTTGTTGCAGAACGGATGCAATTCTGAAACGTCATCCCCCATTCCCTGATAGTCCGGCATGATTATCATCCACTGATTTTTCAGGGCAAGGCCGGCTGCAATTAAGACCTCTGCAAACTTTGACTGGTCTTCCGTGATTCCCCACCGGGACGGAGCCAGCTCTCTCAGAGGTTGGGTTGCATGGTTAAAGGAAATAATCGGTACATTGTATTGATGAAACGGTTGGCTTACTCTGTAAGGATACATGATAAGACCGGAAAGTTGCCTCGGCTGACCGTCATTCCCAACTGAGGTATATGTTATCTTAGAGTACCACAAGCCCGGGAGATAACCCTCCGGCAGGGAGTCCTTAAGTGACTTCATTATAATCTCGCCAAGGTTCCTATAGTCAAAACCCTCCGGATAATCAACAAGTTGAGGGAACAGAGAATTAAACCCGGAGCTGTCTAATCGCTGGGGATTGACAAATGTAAGGTCTGAGTTGGAATTAGGAAGACTATAAACGGTTTCGGGAGGTGAAACAGTAGAATCACTGCAACCTGAAACGAGCAGTATAACCAGGAGAGGTAAAAGAAGGAAAATATTTTTCTTTATCATTGGGGCACCTTTTAATCCGGAAATTATTTATAAAGATGTTAACTCTGTTTAAGCACTTAATGCTCATACAGAGTAGTTTTTATGATGTAATTTACTAAATTAATCATAATAAGCAAACATAAATTATTTTAGTCACCTTTTCTAATGGCACAACTAGCAACAGGTATACTCAAAAAAAAACATTGTATGATCTTGTTTTTACCTGTGATTTTGCTTATATTGCAATGTCAATTTCCAAGATTTAACATTCTTTTATCTCTTGGTTTTGCAATAAAAAAATTCGGACTCATCTTCATCAGGCGTTAATCCTTCCGCCAAACTTCATTTTTCCCAAAACCCATTGTAAACCCATTGAAGACCCATTAAAAACCAATCCTCCCATCGTCACGAAATATATACGCATTGTGGATAAATACCGTCTCGGATTTCCAACCTTCTTCTCTTCTAACTTCTGACTTCTGTCTTCTGCATCAACCAATTTTCTTTGTAAACTCAATTTCTTTCCCTAACTTACATTTTTAATTTCTCAAAATTTAATAGAAAAACAAATGAAAAAGTTCATTACTACCCTGGTTCTTATCATTTTACTCTCATTTTCAGTTCTTTCCCAATCAGGCAAACCAATTTATAACCTGCGTTGTGAAAGAGAAGGACAGTTTATCGGGAATATTCAGATTGAGCTATTCCCCTTAATAGCCCCTCTCCACACCCGCAACTTCGACTCACTGGTCTCAATCCACTTTTTTGATACAACCGCATTCCATAGAGTCGTTCCGGACTTCGTAATTCAGGGTGGAGATCCTAACTCCAGGCATGGTGACCCCTCAACCTGGGGAAATGGTGATCCCACTCAAACCAATGTTCCGGCTGAATTCTCCCCTGTTGTCCATGCGCGCGGAATCCTTGGCGCTGCACGTGATGTGGATATTAACTCCGCAAATTCCCAATTTTATATTAACATCAGGGAAAATTCAAACCTGAACGGCAGATATACTGCATACGGGATTGTCTCTTCGGGAATGGATATCGTCGACACAATTGTAAACGCCCCGACAGTCCCCGGAACTGAAAGACCTGTACGCAAGATAGAAATGTTTGTAACAAAGACCGGAGAAAATACTGCACAGCCTGATATTCCGCTCCTCACTTCCCCGGCTAATAACCAGATTGGACTCTCAGGCACAATTAATTTGCAGTGGACTGCCGGTGCTGATGCAGTTCTTTTCAGGCTTCAGGTTGCAAAAGATTCCTTATTTTCAAACATTGTCTCTGATGTTGAAATAGGTAAACCTTACCGTTCCTTCAGCGATCTTGAAATGGGCAACGTAAAATACTTCTGGCGTGTCTCAGCCAATAACGGGGCTTACATCTCCCCCTTTTCTCAGCCATTTTCATTTACCACCTCAATAAAAGCCCCTCTGTTGATTTCTCCGCCTGACAGTTCAACCGGAGTTATCCGGAATCCTCTGTTCCGGTGGTCATCCGTGAATGGAGCAAATGGTTACAGGTTCCAGCTCGCAACTTCTGCGACTTTCTTTACTGCTGCGTTGGTTTATAACATTTTCCCCCTTCCGGATACGCTTTTCACCGCCTCAAATCTGCTCGCCAACAAAAAGTACTATTGGCGGGTAAAGGGGCTTACTGACACTTATGAAGGAATATTCTCCAGAACCTCTATCTTCACAACCGGAACCTCAACTGATGTTGAGTTTTCTCTGAATGAACTTGAGTATTCCCTCAGCCCTAATTTCCCCAACCCATTCAACCCTTCCACGGTCATAAGCTACAAATTACCGGAAAAGACAAAAGTATCCTTAAAAGTTTTTGATATAACCGGCAATGAAATTGAAACTATTATAGATCAGGAAAAAGACGCAGGACAGTATGAAGTAACATGGAACGCACATTCCATCCCCTCAGGGGTCTATCTGTATAAATTACAAACAGAGAAATTTACAAACGTAAAAAAGATGCTTCTGCTCAGGTAAAGAAATAATTGGAGATTCCCCCATTAGGGCTTTGATAAATAATAACCGGTTGTTTATTTGTTGATTTGTTTATAAGTTGATTAGTAAAAGAAACACAAACGGCACTGCAATCCGGGAAAGTTTCCCTGCTAAAGTCAACTCTCTGCATCTCCTTTTCTATCACAAGAATTTTTATATCACTCCGTGTAAATCTCACCAGTCAGAAATAATTTTGCCTGTCCCCCTATCAGGCTGCGCTTACTGTTTTCCATGCTGAGTTATCTATTTTACTAAATTCATCTTAATTGTCTTCGTAAACCTGCCGCAAACCATCTTAGCAAAGTAAATTCCGCTTGGGAAATCTCCTCCGTCGAAGGATACCTCATAATAACCTGGTTCCTTTGGTTCATTTACAATGACCTTTACTTCTCTTCCCAAAATATCAAAAACCTTCAGTGAGACAGGAAGTAGTGCGGGAACTCCGTAAGATATCGTTGTGAGGGGATTAAACGGATTCGGATAGTTCTGCGAAAGCATAAAATTCACCGGTTGCGTTTCATCGTTTACCCCTGAAATTACTTTTTCAAATAATGCTCTTATACTTCCATCTGCATTCGGTGAGATTGTTATCTCAGGTGCAGCAGAAGTTGACATTCCTTCCCATCTTACAAATCTGTACCCCGAATTGGCAACAGCCTTGAATCTTACCGGAATATTCTTAAAGAAGATATTGACCGAATCGTTACTTTTTACTTCAAGTGAGTTTGTGAATACTTTTCCCTGTGCCGGATAGTTTCTCCCTACTACAAGTGAACACACTCCGCTTATTCCGAATTTCGTATTAAAGAAGCCTATGATTGAATTTGGTCTTCTGGATGCGAAATCCTTCATCACTTCAACATTTGCTGTCCAGTTGTTCCCCATAGTAATCGATTGAGGCCATCTGATTTTATGCCTTGGTATTTCAGCGGCAATCTGCTGAGCCAGGCTATCAATCAGGCTGATAACCTTGCTAAATTGAAAAGTAGTGTTTATATGCGCCGCAAACCGTTGAATAAATTCATTCTTGAATTCACTGTTTTCAAGGAGTTTCCTTAATATTAATGTTGACCATGGTGGATTTGGCCATTCCGGTCCGTTTGATGCCGTTGCCTGCTCAATCGTATTGGTATTATACATTCCCTGAGCGTTACCGCCAAAAGTAAAATCCAAATCATAAACCATCCATCTCCACTTGCTCCCCGGCTTCCTCTCTCTCCAAAGCTTTACATTCGATCCCGGCCAGTCTCCGTTAGCCGAATAAATTTGTACACAGTTATAATCGATATAATCATCAATATCAATTATTGATTTCATATATTCATAATTCGCTGGAAGACTCATATTATTATTTGTCAGGAAATCAATCATGCTGTTATAGGCAACGAGGTCACCGTTAGTTACCGAAACACTCTTGCTTATCTCTACCAAATCAACACTGTCCACGTTTACTCCGTAATGGGATGCTAAGTAATGTTCATTCAGCTTCTCCCTTATGTTATGTATTCCCCAGTACTGTCCGTTAAGAAAAACCACAGATGGACGATAACTTTGTATTGCCAGATTTGTATTTTGCCCGATAAGAGTATGAACCATCCCGTCCCTGAACATTGTCCTCCACCAGTCCTGCGCTGAACTTCTGAGTATAAAGTTATTGTATTCATTCAGATTCAGCCATGGGAATAATTTGTAATTCAGTTTGCCGAACCCGTAAATTCCCCTGAAATAAAAGCTAAGAGATTTCTGTGCATAGAGTCTGGAACATCCTCCATATATCTGCACCCCTGATGAGGCAGAAAAACCGCTGATTCTCTCCTTCTCAAAAAACTCAATATCTACCGGTCTCTCCCATTCCTGATTCCAGTTTCTCGGCACCGTGCTGCAGTTACCCGTTATTCCGTTTGTACCGGTTACATATATTCCCGAAGTATCACTAAAAAAGTTTTCAGGACCGGTGGAAATCGAGAATACAGGCAGTTGAGTCATCTCATTGACAAAATACGTAGCAGTAACAGTTTTGCTCTCAAGAAATCCCTCCTTAAATGCTGCAACTCTGATAACCGTTGTGGAATCTATCGGAATCTGAGTTGAATAAATAGTGCTGTTTTGATCCGGTATGCTTCCATCCTTCGTGAACCTTATTCTTGCATTGCTGTCGGGATGTGTTATCGAAAGATTGAGCTGATTCGTATAAAAACCGCTTGGAATTGATAACAAGGGTTTGCTTACTCTGTTATAAATATTTGTTTCTAAATTTTCAGAACCCGGAGTAGCCGGAGAAAAATAAAACCAGTTGGAAGCACTGTCCGGAAAACGTCCGTAAGATATATCATTGGATTGCTCACCGAATGTAATTATGTCAATAACCGACACTGCCGGATTATACAGCCCTATGCTTTCCCCCGATGCACTAAGCTTAAAATTCGTATGTACTCCTGTATTTCTGTCATCGTTCCAGATAATAACATACCCTCCTGCCGGAACAATCACATCACTGTTAAATTTATACTTTTGCGGGTTACTCAGATTATCAGTGATATAGAAATTTCTTAAGTTTATTTCAGCGCTCCCGTAATTAAATAATTCAACCCAATCGGCATAATCATTGTAATCCGGATCTCTGATAGTGCTCGAATTCGCTGCCATAAACTCACTTATTTTCAGTGTCTGCGAAAAACAAACTCCCTGTCCAACAATTCCCGGGAGTACTATTATCAAACAAATTAAGCTTCTTATATTCATAAACTTGAATTTCAAAAAATTAAAAATTATGCTTATAAGTTAAAGAAATTTTACCTATTAAAGTGTATTTGATTATCTCTGATACGATTGAAATCAGCCACTATTTCATAGAAACCAAACCGGGAAAATTGTTTTTTGCAAAAAATTTTTTGTATTTCTTCTCTTTTTCCCTATATTTGTGTTCAGATTTTTTTTTTGTTTCGCCGGGGTGGCGGAATTGGTAGACGCACAGGACTTAAAATCCTGTGGGTGGTTTCACCCGTGCCGGTTCGAGTCCGGCCCTCGGTACAACTAACTGGGGTTCTTAGCTCAGTTTGGTTAGAGCGTCTGCTTGACGTGCAGAAGGTCATAGGTTCGAATCCTATAGAACCCACAAATGCATTTGCCGGAGAATACTCCGGTTTTTTATAAAATTTCGAGCTAATGGAAAATATAATAATTACTTTCCCCGATGGGAATACTAAATCATTTGCAGCCGGTACTTCCGCTCTGGAAATCGCCCGCTCAATTTCTCCGCGCCTCGCTGAGTCCGCTCTCGTGGCCTCGCTTAATGATAAACTCGCAGATCTTGCTTCTCCCGTTTATCAGAATGCTTCAATAAAATTCTTTACTTTCGACGAACCCCAGGGTAAAGAGACTTATTGGCATTCAACTTCCCATCTGATGGCTCATGCAATTACCGAACTTTACCCCGAAGCAACTTTCGGGGTTGGTCCCTCTATTGAATCCGGTTTTTACTACGATATTGATATCAATCAAAAGCTCTCCGAAGAGAATCTTACTGCTATTGAAGAAAAAATGGTTCAGCTTGCTAATCAGGCTAATCCGTTTAACAGAATTGAGCTTCCTAAACCCGAAGCTATTGATTTCTTCACTAAAGTTGGTGATAAATATAAACTTGAGATCTTAAACGACCTGCCCGATGATGTAGTAATCTCCCTTTATAAGGAAGGCAGCTTTACTGACCTTTGTACCGGCCCCCATATTCCGGATACAAGCAAAGTAAAGTTTGTTAAGCTTCTTTCCGTCTCCGGTTCTTACTGGAGAGGCGACGAAAAGAATAAACAGCTCCAGCGTATTTACGGAATTTCTTTCCCTAAAAAGAAAATGCTTGATGATTACTTAGCTTTCCTTGAAGAAGCAAAAAAACGTGACCACAGGAAAATAGGCAAGGCACTTGACCTCTTCAGTATTCATGAAGAAGCCGGTGCGGGACTTATCTACTGGCATCCCAAAGGTGCAAGGATACGTTACATCATCGAGGAATTCTGGCGTCAGGAGCATTTGAAAAATGGTTATGAGCTCCTCTTCTCCCCTCACATGGGTAAAAGCTGGCTCTGGGAAACTTCAGGTCACCTGGTGAATTATAAAGAAAATATGTACGCCAAAATGTCGGTTGATGAGAGCGATTATTATATCAAACCGATGAATTGTCCGTTCCATATAATGATCTATAAATCCAAGCTCCATTCATATCGCGATCTCCCTCTCAGATGGGCTGAACTTGGCACTGTTTACAGATATGAGAAGAGCGGGGTTCTTCATGGTTTACTCCGTGTTCGCGGATTTACTCAGGATGACGCACACATTTTCTGCACACCGGATCAGGTTGAAGAAGAAATCATGAGAACAGTTCGTTTCTCTAAATTCATGCTCTCCTCCTTCGGCTTCAACGATATGGCATTCTACATTGCCACAAAACCGGAAAAAGCAATTGAGAGCCATGATGATCAGTGGGAAATGACTACCCAGTCGCTGATCAATGCACTTGAAAAAGAAAATACCCCTTATGTCCTTGACGAAGGTGGCGGTGCTTTCTACGGTCCTAAGATAGATATAAAAATTAAAGATGCCCTTAATCGCGAGTGGCAGCTTAGTACAATACAATTTGACTTTAATCTCCCTGAGAGATTTGATCTGACATACATTGGCGAAGACGGCAAAGAACATCGTCCTTATATGGTACACAGGGCACTTCTCGGTTCACTCGAAAGGTTCTTCGGTGTTTTAATTGAGCACTATGGCGGTGCCTTCCCGTTATGGCTCTCTCCTGTCCAGGTTGCGGTTATCCCCGTTTCCCAGGCTTTCACGGAATATGCCGATTCAGTAAATAATCTGCTTCTGCAAAACAACATCAGGTCACAGGTAGATAAAAGAAATGAAAAAATTGGATTCAAAATCCGTGATTGGGAATCCCTGAAAACTCCTTATATGGTCATTGTCGGCGAGAAAGAGATGAATAGCTCGGCTATATCTGTCAGAAAACACAAAGCCGGTGATCTTGGAGCTTTCTCTACTTCGGATTTCATTGTCACTCTGAACAACGAAATTAATAATAAATCTTAATAACAACAATTTGAGGTATTAAATCTCCCAGGCAGACGAAATTCGCGTAAATGAAGAAATCAAATCCCCTAAAATAAGGGTGATTGATCAGGACGGTACACAGCTCGGTATCTTCCTTGTAAAAGACGGGCTTAGACTCGCAATGGAACGTAATCTTGACTTAGTCGAAATTGCTCCCAAAGCTGATCCACCTGTCTGTAAAATTATTAACTTCGGTAAATTCAAATACGAGCAGCAGAAAAGAGATAAAACTCAGAAGAAAAATCAGTTTATCTCTATCTTAAAGGAAATTCGTTTTCACCCTAATACTGATGTACACGATTTTGAATTTAAGACTAAGCATGCAATTTCTTTCCTCGAAGAGGGTCATAAAGTTAAAGCCGCCGTTCTCTTCAAAGGACGTGAAATGGCTTATACCAACTTGGGTGAAGATATTCTTAATCGTTTTATTGAGAGAATTAAAGAGGTTGCAAAAATTGAAAGTCCTTTAAAAATGGAAGGACGTAATATGAATATTATTGTCGTCCCTTTAAAAACAAAAACTAAAAAAAAATAAGGTAATACTATGCCAAAAATGAAAAGTAACCGTGGTGCCGCAAAAACGTTCAAAGTAACTGCATCAGGTCTTATTAAACGCAAAAAAGCGTACAAAAGTCACATTCTCACCTCTAAAAGCACTAAGAGAAAAAGAAATCTTCGTAAAGTTACAACGATTTCTGAACAAGACTTTAAACGTGTTAACATAATGTTAGGATAAAAGTGAGGATATAATATGCCAAGATCAAAAAACAAAGTCGCTTCACGAGCAAAACGTAAAAAAGTCCTTGACTTAGCCAAAGGCTATTGGGGCGCTCGTGGCAATGTATGGACAGTCGCTAAAAACTCAGTTGAAAAAGGTCTCGTTCATGCCTATAGGGATAGAAAACTGAAAAAACGCACTTTCAGAGCTCTCTGGATCGTTAGAATTAACGCCGCTGCTCGTCAGTACGGACTTACTTATTCACGGTTAATTCACCTTCTCGATGCAAAAGGTGTTACAATCAACCGTAAAGTCCTCGCTGCTCTTGCTGTTGAAAATCCGCAGAGTTTCTCTGATTTAATCACGTATGTTAAAAGTTAATTCCTTCCCCTCACTTCTTTCCGGAGTGAGGGGATTCTCTTTCCTTTAATTCCTTCGCGAGCATCCAATGATTCAACGTATCTCATCCCTAAAAAATTCTTTTATTACTGATTCTGCCACTGTATCGGATCCTAAGTCCCTCGAAGTTCTCAGAATTAAATATCTTTCGAAAAACGGTCTCCTCACGGCTCTTCTCGCTGATCTTAAATCCGTTCCAAAGGAAGATAAACCGTCAATTGGTAAAGAATTAAATATACTTAAAAACTTTCTTGAGACTTCTTATCAGGAGCTTAAATCCAAATTGGAATCTGCTGATTCAGGCGTCTCAAATAAGCTTGATCTTTCATTACCTCCGAGGACTCTTCCTCTGGGTTCAAAACATCTGATCACCCAGACTATGGAGGAAATCAAGGATATCTTCAAGACCCTCGGTTTTGGAATTTATGAAGGCCCTGAGCTTGAATCTGATTACTATAATTTTGAATCTCTTAATTTCCCCGCTGATCACCCTGCACGCGATATGCAGGATACATTTTTCATAAATAATTCATTCCTTCTCCGGACTCATACTACTCCCGTTCAAATCCGCATTATGGAAAAACAGGCTCCCCCCATCCGTGCAATCATGCCGGGCAAAGTATTCCGCAATGAGGCTGTTTCCACCCGAAGCCATTATCAGTTTCATCAGATTGACGGAATTTTTATTGACCGCAATGTAACCTTCGCCGAACTGAAAGGCACACTTGTTGCCTTCGCAAAACAATATTACGGCTCAGATATCAAATTCAGGTTCCGTCCAAGTTTCTTCCCTTTCACAGAACCTTCTGCGGAAATGGACATCACTTGTTTTATCTGCAAGGGTGAAGGATGCAGGATATGCAAACATTCCGGATGGCTTGAAATCCTTGGATGTGGAATGGTCGATCCTAATGTTTTCAAATCCGTTAATCTTGATCCGGACGTTTATTCAGGGTATGCCTTTGGAATGGGTATTGAAAGAATTGCTTTGCTTAAGTATAATATCACTGATATAAGAATCTTCTTTGAAAACGACGTAAGATTTCTTAAACAGTTTCCGGCACTTAAATAATTTTCTTATTTTTTATGGAGCACTAAGTTGAAAATCTCTCTAAATTGGCTTAAAGAATATATTGATCTATCAGGAATTTCCTTTGGGGAAATTGAAAGCAACCTCACTATGTGCGGGCTTGAAGTTGAGAGTTTTGAAGATCAGAATAAGATCTATCAAAACTTTTTTGTCGCTAAAGTGGTTGAGGCAGTCCGTCATCCCAACGCAGACAAACTTACACTCTGCAAAGTTTTTGACGGGAAAGAGACTCTCCAGATTGTGTGCGGAGCACCTAATGTCGCTGCAAATCAAAAAGTTGTTCTCGGGAAAACCGGAGCTGTGATCCCTCAGAATAATTTTAAGCTCTCAAAAGCCAAGATACGCGGAGTTGAATCTTTCGGGATGCTCTGTTCCGAAGCGGAACTCATGCTCAGCAATGACCACTCCGGTATAATGGTACTTCCTGAAAATCTTGTTGAAGGAACTCCCGTTACTGAAGCTTTAGGACTGAATGATATTGTGTTTGAAATAGGAATTACACCTAACAGGCCGGACGCTCTATCTCACGTCGGTGTTGCAAGAGATCTTGCTGCTATCTTTAATAAAGAATTACAACTCCCCCGCTTCCCTGCTTCAACTGATTCGGAAGATGCAAGGAATATTTTTAATATCAGAATTGACAATCCTTCTCTGGCTCCCCGTTACTCTGCAAAAATCGTTAAGGATGTTACGGTTAAGGATTCTCCCGATTGGCTCAAGAAAAAATTAAAAGCTGTCGGACTTAGACCGGTTAATAATATTGTCGATGTAACAAACTTTATCTTAATGGAACTCGGTCAGCCGTTACATGCATTCGACCTGGCTAATCTGTCGGGTAACCGGATTATCGTAAAAACAGCAGGCGCTATCTCCTCGTTCACGACACTCGACTCTAAAGAAAGAAAGATTTCCCCTGACACTCTTCTTATCTGTGACTCGGAGAAACCTGTTGCCATTGCAGGTATTATGGGAGGCGAAAATTCAGAAGTAACTTCCCAGACTAAAAATATTTTAATCGAAAGTGCTTACTTTAACCCCTCGTCTATACGAAAATCGTCAAAACTGTCAGGACTCTCAACGGATTCCTCATACCGTTTTGAACGGGGATGTAACCCGGGTATTACTCTCCAGGCAGCTGAACGGGCTGCTGAATTAATAGCTTCAGTTTCTGACGGCACTGTGGTAAGCGGAAATATTGATGTCTATCCCCAAAAAATAAGCAAACCCCTTATAACACTCCGTTTTGCCCAAATTAAGAGAATTCTCGGATACACTATTGATACACAAAGAATTAAAAATATTCTGACATCACTGGGGTTCTTGATCACTTCTGAAAGTGATTTAGAAATGATTGTAGAAGCCCCTCTCTTCCGTCCGGATTGTGAGCGGGAGATTGACTTAATTGAAGAAATTGCAAGAATTTACGGTTATAATTATATCCCACCTGTTGAAAGAATAGCAATTTCTCTTGAGAAGAAAAACGACGATTCAGCTTTTTCTTCTAAACTTAAGAATATCTTTGTTGGTCTCGGTTTTAACGAAGCCTATGCGAATACTCTTTTAAGCGAAAAAACTGCAAAACTATACGGAAATCCAATTCAGATGCTAAATCCTCAAAGCATCGATTTATCATTTCTAAGGACATCCCTGATCCCGGGGGCAATAGAAATGGCCGCTAAGAATATTAACGTAAGCGAGAAGAATCTGCAGCTTTTCGAAATCGGCAGTGTTTTTAACTCAATTAAGAGTGAAATTACTAAATTTGATGATTTTACTGAAGACCAGAAGGCTATGTTCCTTATTACCGGAGAAGCAAATCCTGAAGAATGGCTTGCTAAACCCCGAAAATTTGATTATTTTGATCTTAAAAGCTACTTAAACCTTATAGTTTCGAATTTTTTACTTGATAATTTCATTTCATATTCATATTATTCGATGTGTAATAATCTTTTTGATTTGTCCTGTGATCTGAATTATCATAAAAATGGTGAAGCCATTAAAATTGGCTTTGGCGGGTCAATCAACAAAGCTGTTCTTAAAGAGTATGGAATAAATCAGGAAGTTTTCTGTTTTGAGTTTTCGGTTTCAAAATTGAAAGCCATTCAGACTCCGCTTCCTAAATTTAAGGATCTGTTAAGGTTTCCGAAAATTCAGAAGGATTTTGCTTTCATCTTTGATTCTTCGATCACCTATGATGAAATTAAGACCTTCATTCTTAAGAATTCTTCGGAACTCTTAAAAGAAATTAGTTTGTTTGACATATATCAGCATGAAACAATCGGCTCTGACAAAAGAAGCCTTGCGTTTAATCTGGTCTATTATGATTTTACAAGAACTTTAACGGACGAAGAAATTGACACTGATTTCTTTGGTCTTATTGAAATAATTAAAAATAATTTTAAGGCTGTTTTAAGAGGTAGCTAAAATGCCGAATTCTAACAAGTATGCTTCGTTACTTATAGACCTGGATTTTCTTGAAACTCAGGTTGAAATCCTCACTACACGATTTAACGAACTTCTGAAACAGAATTCCCTCTTACAAAATCAACTCAAAGATATTCGGTCGGAAAATGAATCAATCAAAAGCCAGCTGAATAACTTTGAAACAGAAGTTATTAATGTCGTTCAGAGTTCCGGCGCTAATTCCTTGGATATCCTTTCTGAGGAACATCGCTTGGCTTTGAAAGAAAAAATTTCATCCGCAATCAACAAGATAGATGTTTATCTTGCTAAATTGTGAATTTATCGTGGATACGAACTAAATGTCAGGAAAAAAGAAACTAAAAGTTAAAATCTTCGACAGGGAATATTCCCTCTTGGTAGATGACGAGGATATCGCGAAAGAATTAGCGGCTTACGTTAATAAAATAATGGATGATACCAAAAATGAACTTAAGGATCAGCCGACTCACACAATTGCGATTATCGCTGCACTTAACATAGCGTATGATTTCTTTCTGGAAAAAAATAAAAGCAAGGAATTCTTCATTCAAGCTAATGACAAGATGAAGAGAATTAAAATTCATTTGAATAATTCTCAGCTTCTTGATTAACTCCTTCGTAAGTTTCGGATCCACTCATTATGTTTACCGCACTGTCGGTCAATAACATATAAAACTAACTTATATCTCATAGGGAAATTTACTTTCGATGCCTAAGGCAGGCCTCATTTCTGACTTGTCAGAAATCACTTCGGTGACAGTGGAAGCAAGAAGCAATCGGGAAATTTCCCGCCATGCATAATTTGGGTTCTATCCCTGTTTGCACTGGCCGGCAGTTGCGTTTTTTTTCATTTCCCATTTGGGATTTTTACGGAGGTTGAATGGATCTAATTTTACTGATACCTATGGTGATTTTCTTAGTCGCCCTCTTTTTCTACCTGGGATGGTTATTCAATTCCAAGGTCGGGAAAAAGAGTATTGCTGCTGCTGATGAAAGAGCCAAATCTATCATAAATGATGCTAATAAGGAAGCCGCTAATATAAAACGTGAAAAACTCCTTGAAGCCAAAGATGAATGGTTTAAGAATAAAGTTGATTTTGACAATGAGGTAAATCAAAAGAAACAAAAACTTCACGCCCACGAAAAACTCATCACGAACAGAGAGGAAAATATTGATAAAAAATTAGACCTCGCTGTCAAAAGAGAAAAAGAAAATAAACAAAAAGAGATTGAATTAAGCAACATCAAAAAAAATCTTGACAACAGACTGAAGGAAGTTGAAAAGGTTGAGGGGGAAACCAACTCCAGACTTGAAAAAATCTCCGGTCTTACTACCGATGAGGCTAAGAAGATGCTCATGGAGTCAATGGTGCAGGCAGCTCAGGTTGATGTAACTAAAATTGTAAAGGAGATTTACGAGACTGCTAAGAAAGACGCGAAAAAGGAAGCTCAGAAAGTCATTGTTCAGGCTATACAAAGAACAGCTGCCGATTACGCTGTGGAAACAACGGTCTCTGTTGTTCAGATACAAAATGACGAACTCAAGGGAAGAATCATTGGTAAGGAAGGAAGAAATATCCGGTCATTTGAATCTGCTACCGGTGTTGATGTGATTGTAGATGACACACCCGAAGCAGTCATTCTCTCTTCTTTTGATCAGTTCCGTCGTGAAGTGGCTCGTGTTTCTCTCGAAAGACTAATTGCTGATGGAAGAATTCACCCTGCCAGAATTGAGGAAATTGTTGAGAAAGTACGCCTCGAGCTTGAAGAAGATATCTTCAAAGAAGGCGAGAATACTCTTATGAAACTTGGCATTCACGGTATGCACCCGGAGTTGATAAGACTTATTGGAAAAATGAAATACCGTTCCAGTTACGGACAAAATCTTTTGCAACACTCTGTTGAAGTAGCCTATCTGACAGGAATTCTTGCTGCAGAACTCGGAATTGAGCCGGTTATGGCTAAGCGCGCTGGATTAATGCATGATATTGGAAAAGTTCTTGATAAAGACTTCGAAGGCCCGCATGCTTTAATTGGTTATGAAATTGCTAAAAAATACAAAGAACCGCCAATTGTTGTTAATGCAATCGGATCTCACCATGAAGATATGGAAATGGAACATCCGATAGCAGTCCTTGTCCAGGCAGCAGATTCTATCAGCGGAGCACGTCCCGGAGCAAGAAGAGAGCCTATTGAAGGTTATGTGAAACGGCTTGAAACCCTGGAAGCTCTCGCAAAATCCTTCCGTGGTGTGGCTAAAACCTATGCGATTCAAGCCGGTAGAGAGATTAGGGTCGTAGTAGAACATGAAAAGATTGACGATATCATCGCTGAAAAACTTTCGCATGAAATTGCTCAGAAAATTGAACAGGAAATGGAATACCCGGGTCAAATAAAAGTTACTGTAATCCGGGAAGTTAGAAAAATCAGTTACGCTAAGTAATATTCTAATCCCCTCTCTGAGGGGATTTTTTATATTATCGTTTTTATTTATTTTCTGATATGAGTTATTCGGATCTCTTAAGCCTAAAAATTGAAGATGCAACATTCTCCGTTCTCGACGTTGAAACGACGGGATTATCCCCTTATACAAACAGTATAATTGAAATCGGTATCGTAAAAGTAAAAAATGGGGAAATTATTGATAGCTTTTCATCCTTTATTAATCCTTGCCGTTATATTCCCCCGTTTATCACTCAGCTAACCGGAATCTCTAATAGAGAAGTTGATGACGCCCCTGTGTGGGATGATATCTACAAAGATATTCTCGCCTTTATCGACGACACAATCGTAACCGGGCATAATTTATCGTTTGATTACGGTTTTCTTAGAAAAGAGTTTCATCAGGTTGGAGTCGATTACTTTAAACCGCATCAGCTTTGCACTCTCCGCCTGGCTAAAATAATTTATCCGCTGCTCAAAAGCCGGTCACTCGGAAACTTAGCATTTCACTTAGGCATAAAAAACATTGGGGCACACAGGGCACTGTCCGACGCAAAAACAACTGCTTTTATTCTGTTCAAACTCTTGAGCAACCTTAAAGAGGAAGGTATCTCTTTTGTTGACGAACTGATAAACTTTCAGTACTCATCAAAAAAATCAGTCCCGAAAATTCAGGTTAATCCTGAACTGCTTAGTGACTTACATTCTTTACCAAAGACTCCGGGAATCTATTATTTCCTTAATTCCAAAAATAAGATAATTTATATTGGTAAGGCAAAATCTCTGAAAGATCGTCTAAAGTCATATCTCGCACCGGGATCACCCTCAAAATCAAAAAAAATAATTAAGCAGGCAAAGACTCTTAAAATTGAGGAAACAAACTCAGAACTCACTGCCCTTCTTCTGGAAGCTGAACTTATTAAAGTAATTAATCCGAGCATGAATGTTCAGCTCAAAAAGTATAATAACAAATTCTTCCTTCGTGTTAATAAGGATGCTCCTTTTCCCCGTGTGGAATTAACAAATAGCTTCGATTTCGACGGGCAGGATTACTTCGGCGTTTTCCTCTCAAGAAAAAAAGCTGAACAAGTTCTTGATATCATTGACAAAGCTTTTATGCTTCGTGAATGTAAGGATAAGGAATTTGCAAAAGGAAGGCAATGTTTGCTCGCAGAAATAGAACGGTGTACCGCTCCTTGTGTCAATAAAAACACTTCTGATTACTCTGCTGAACTAAAAGAAATGTATGATTTTATTTTTGGTCGTAATCAGTTTGCGCTTGACCGTCTTCTTGATAAAATGAAACGTTTCTCGGATCAGTTAAAATTTGAAAAAGCTGCTGAAGTCAAAGAGGTGATTCAATTGATTCTGTCTCAGGTTCATAAATCTTCATTGCTCGCTGAACCGATCAATCGAGCAAATGTCCTGATAGAGATAACTGAGCTTCCTGACAAGAAAGATTATTTGTTACTGCTTGAGGGTAAAATTTATGTCAGACAGAAGAAGGAAAAAAGCGACCATGTCTTTGAAACAGCCTTAGACGATTATTTTTCGCGAACAATTAACTATGATATCCTCCCCGGTAATGAGGATCTCGAGAAGATGAAAATTATCCTGAATTGGATAATCCGGCACCGCAATAAAACAACTATTTACTACCTGAAAGATTACCTGGGTAAAGAGCAATTCGTATTCTAAAAAGTGTTTTTATTCGTATCTGAGCGCTTCTATTGGATCGAGATTTGCCGCTTTATACGCCGGATAAGTTCCAAATATTACCCCCACAAGAACACAAATTCCAAGACCAATGAATACCCAGTCAAAAGGTATTGTAGCTTCAGCCTTTAGGAAACTTCCTGCAAGATTTCCCAACCCTACCCCAAGAACAATACCGATAACACCGCCAATCAAACAAAGTGTAATGGCCTCAATCAGAAACTGAGACAGAATACTTGATTTCCTTGCACCAATCGCCTTCCTTATCCCAATTTCACGGGTTCTTTCGGTAACACTGACAAGCATAATATTCATAATTCCCACACCGGCTGCAAGCAGGGCTATAAAGGATACTACCAGAGCACCCAACTCAACGTATTTTGTAATACTGCCAATCTCGGAAAGTAACGATTCATTGCTGAATATTTCAAAATCGTTCTCTTTCCCCGGAAGGACTTTCCTTATCTTCCTCATATGTCCGGTTGCTGCCTCAATTACATTATTGTAATCAAGTTTACTGTAAGACATTACCGTAATGTTTATGCTTCTTGCTTTCTTTCCGAACATACTGTGAAAAACAGTCATAGGGACTAACACTATATTATCTTTGGATTGACCGAAAAGCTGCCCCTTTCTTTCAAGTATACCAATTACTCTGAGTGGTCTTCCGCTTACTTTGACTATTTGCCCAATCGGACTCATATTTTCAAATAGTTTATCTGAAATGTCTTGTCCAAGAATGACGTAAGGCAAGGCCCGGTCTACATCATTATTTGTTATGGAACGGCCTTCTTCAACATACCATTCATTTGTCAAAGAGGCTTCCTGCGTAATTCCAACCAGGTTCACATTAGGATTTGTCTCTTTGTTCTGAAACTTAACCAGCAGTCCCCCTTTGTGAAGTTCTGCACCGACATACTTGGCATCAACTAATGATTCTTTCAGGCGATAATAATCTTCAAGTGTTATATCTTTTCTGTCCCAGTATTCTCTTCCGCTATGTGGCCCGCCCATTCTTAATGCAGGATATTTTTGTATCTGAAATGTATTCTGAGCAAGCATTGAAAGACCACTGTCTATCGATTTTTGAAGCATTGTTAATATGGTCATTATCAGAATTATTGAGAATATTCCTACAACAATACCCAATATAGTTAATGCGGCTCGTAATTTATTTGTTACTAAAGATGTGATTGACAGGGATAAAGACTCACTAAACTTCATTTTATTCGTACCTCAATGCAAATACAGGGTCTAATTTTGCTGCTTTATAGGCAGGTGCAAGTCCGGCAAGAACTCCGGTAATTAAAGAAACTACTATTGCTATCACAACAGCATCAAATTGAACCGATGTAGGTAAATACTGATTGACCACCATACTTAAAATTACTGCTAAAATCAGTCCGATTAGTCCTCCCAACAAGCAAATAATAGAAGATTCCATTAAAAACTGCATAAGGATAGTCCGTCTTTTTGCCCCGATAGCCTTTCGTATTCCAATTTCTTTAGTCCGTTCCTTTACAGAAACGAACATTATGTTCATTATTCCTATCGCCCCTACAAACAGTGAGAGTCCTGTAATAAACAAACCGGCAATTTGAATAATTCCGACAGTACTGTCATAGTTTTGAGTTAACCCCTCTTGCTGATTCACGGAAAAATTATTTTCTTCTGAATGACTCAAACCACGTACTTTGCGCATTGCTCCGATAGACTCCTCTTTTGTCTCTGATACAAGACCGGTCCCGGCTGCTCGCACGTTAATCGTAATGCTTCTGGCAAAAGTAGTGACAAAGTGTTTCTGTACAGTACCCATAGGTAGATAAATTTGATTATCAGGATTCATTCCCCCTAACATGTAACTCCCTTGCTTCTCTAATATTCCAACAACCTTAAAATCAAAACCCCCGATTTTTATTACTTTTTCAATCGCATTTTCTCTTGAAAATAAACTGTTGGCTATCTCACTTCCAAGAACACAAACATATCTTGAAGCTTTCCCCTCTATATCAGAGAAAAACCTTCCCGCGGAAAATGACATATTTGTCGTACGGATGTACTCACTCGTCGTACCCGTTACTAATATATCTTCAAGTGCATTTTCTCCCTTTTTAATTGTCTGCGAAGTCCATAAGGTCGGGGCAACTGCTAATGGCAGCTTCACCATTGATTTGAATTTTTCAAATTCCTCGTATGTTATATTTGGGCGTTTTCTGATTTTCCACCATTCGGTATTCGAAAACCATTCCCATCTGTCAATATACAAGACATCAGAACCAAGAGAACTTATCCCCTCTTGAAACGCATTATCAATTCCCTTTATTGCAGTTGACATTAATACTACTGATGCTACGCCAATAACAATTCCAAGAGTCGTAAGTATAGACCTTACCTTGTTTGCCCTGATTGCCATCAAAGCAATCATCAAACCTTCTTTTAATTCATACAAAAAGTTAAGCATATATATTTTGCTTTCATTTCTTTCCTGTCTTCCATAATAACTTTAACAGTCTCTATTTTTTTGTGTTTGGTATATATCTGTTTTTGACTTCCTCATCAGCTTCAACAAGCCCGTCTTTAATCCTTAAAATTCTCGCAGCATGTTCAGCAATATACTCTTCGTGCGTCACCAGAATTATCGTGTTTCCGTTCTCATAAATCTCATTAAATAGCAGCATTATTTCTTCACCGGTTTTCGAATCAAGATTTCCTGTAGGTTCATCAGCCAAAATTATCGAAGGACTCGATACAAGAGCACGTGCCACAGCAACTCTTTGTCGCTGTCCACCCGAAAGTTCATTGGGTTTATGAAAGATTCTGTCTCCTAACCCTACTTTTTCCAGTGCCTCCCTTGCTTTTTGCCTTCTTTCCGCGGTGGGTATTCCGGCATATATCAGGGGCAATTCAACATTATGAAGAGCGTTGGATCGTGGAAGTAAATTGAATGTTTGAAACACAAAACCTATTTCTTTATTTCTTACTCTTGCCAGATCATTGTCAGACATTTGACTCACGTTATTTCCGTTCAACTCGTATATCCCTGAGGTCGGAGTATCAAGGCATCCGATCATATTCATTAAAGTTGATTTGCCTGAGCCTGAAGGACCCATGATCGCAACGTATTCATTTTTGTCAATTTTTACGCTGATATCTCGGATTGCATGTATCTCTTCTGTCCCGACTTGATATACTTTGCTTATATTTTCAATATTAATAATATTCATTGCATTAGAGGAATTATTTCTGTTCTGTTATGTTCTTAGTTTTGGCTTCTTTGGTTACTATTGAACCTTCTCTAAGTTCTCTGGAAATTGCCTTATAACTTCCTGTTACGACTTCTTCATTCCCTTCAAGTCCGGTAATAACTTCAATGTAATTATCGTCACTGATTCCTGTTGTAACTTCCTTTGTTGTCGCTTTTCCGTCTTTAATTATAAAAACAATTTCTTGTACTTTATCTTCTTCTTTCTTTTTGGCGCTTGTGACCTGAATTTCTTCTCCTGTAGTCTCTTCAGCTTTGAAATCGCTCCTTGCCGTTACACTCTGGATAGGTACTGAAAGCACGTTAAACTTTGTTTCGGTCTCGATTGAGGCATTGCAGGACATTCCCGGGCGAAGTTTGTTATCCTGATTTATTATCTTGATTTTAACCTGGAAATTAACTACCTGTTCCTGGGTTCCGGCTGCTGATGTAATTGCACTGTTTCCGATTTCTGATACCAAACCGTCAAATACTCTGTCACTGAATGCGTCAACTTTTACACGGCAGGTATCTCCCAATGTTACATTCGACACATCATTTTCATCAACTTCGACTGTTGCTTCCATGCTTAATAAATCAGATACTGTCATAACATTAGTTCCCTGCGAAAATCCGCTGCCCAAAACTCTTTCACCCACTTCAACATTTAACGCAGTAATCGTACCGTCCATTGGGGAAATAATAGTCGTTTTATTCAATTGCTCCATTGATTCCTTCAAAGTAGCCTGCATTTGCTGTACAACTGCCAAAGCTGACTCATACCGCGCTTGTGCTGATAGATACGAACTCTTTGCAGTTTCTAATTCCGCATCACTTGCTAATTTCTTTGCATGCATCTCCTGCACTCTTTTATAATCTGAAGTTATCTTATCTAACTCAGCTTTGCTCATGTTTAAGGAAGCTCTGGATGACGCCAGTCCTGCCTCTGCTCTTTCTCTGGCTGCAATATATGTATCAGCTTTTATCTTAAACAGTAATTGACCTTTTCTTACAACATCCCCGTCTTTCACCGCAATCTGTGTAATTTCTCCTGTCACTTCCGGAGTGATAACAACTTGAAATTCGGCATTTATATTACCTGTTGCTGTCACTGTTTGCGTGATCGAACGTTTTTCAACTTTTTCCGTTATAACTGATATAATCTCCTCTTTGTTTCCCTGTGCAATCACTACTATTATAAGGATTACCACAAGTAATGCAATACCGCCAAATATATACAGTTTTTTTCTTGATTTCTTTTTATTTCCGTTAGACATTATTTTTTTTACTCCTGAATTATTCAAACTTTTTATAATCAATTATTCCGATATAATAGTTAATCTCTTCTTTAAGTCTTAAATATTCAAACTGTGAATTTATAAAACTTGTCTGTGCATTAATATAATCAGCATTTGCAATTAATACATTTAGCAAAGTAGTGGATCCTAATGAATATTTTTCTTCCTCAATCTTTAGATTCTCTCTTGCTGCCTCAACATTACTTTGGCTCACTTCTAAGCGTTTTTCGGACGTTTGTAAATCACGATAACTCTTTTGAATACTCTTTTTAATTTCTCTCTCAAGATCCGATAGTGTTATTTCGGAATTCTTGGCATCTATCTTTGCATATTCCACCCTGTTATCTATGCTCCAGCCTTGAAATATCGGAATTCGAAGTGATATTCCGGCTGTATACTGTTTAGTATTCCACATATCACCGGGTGTTTCACCTCTTAGACCAAACGACATTGAATTTGATAAGGAAGGATAATAAGACCCTCTTGCTATCGAGAGATTATCTTGAGATGCATTAAGCTTAAAGACCGCACTTTGATAATCGGGTCTGTTTTCCAAAGCTTGTACAATTAACTTATTAAATTCTAAAGATATTTTATTCTGTAACTTAAAATCACTGTCAAGGACTTTATCAATATCTTGATCCTTAAAAGTGTAATTCTCCAATACATCAACTCCTAAATAAAAAAGATAATTGGATTTTTCATTCTCATAATCATTTTTGGCTTTTAGTAATTCAAGTTCTGCTGTCCCAAGCTTAACCTGCTGAGCATATACATCCGCCATAGTTCCTGCACCTAATCTGCTCTTCTCCTTTATAATTTCATAATTCTTCTGATTCCATTTCAGATTCTCCTCTTTCACCAAAACAAGTTTTTCCAGATTCAGGATATTATAATATCCGCCAATAGTCTGGAATACAACATCCTGTTTAAGTCTTTCAAGGGTTAATTTCGCAGACATGAGTTCTTTTTCCGATTTCCGTATTGTGGCTAAATTCGAAAGCCCGTCAAATAAAGTCCAGCTTGATGAAACTCCCCCCGACCAGCTCCTTATTTCAGAAGTTCGTTTAGGTAGCTCAAGTACTGCACCGCCATAATAAACAGAACCCCCTGCCTCTTCTGATCGGCTCCACTGCCAACCGCCGGCTCCTGAAATACTCGGCAATAGTCCGCCGTATGATGCTTGCAAATTTGACTCATATCCCTTGATTCCGAACTCACTTTTTTCAAGCGATGTGTTTCTTACTAATGCAATCGTTATTGCTTGCTCAAGTGTAAGAGTTTTTTCGCTCGATTTTATAGAATCTTGTCCGAAAGATTGAATAACTCCTGCTATAAGGATTGTCATAATGACCAATCGTAATTTCATTCCTGCTCCGGTATTATTTCTTTTTTCATACATAAATCAATTTAATCAATTTAATTAACAAATCAACAAATCAACAATTATATCTAACTGAATAGTAAATTTAGTGAAATTATCTCTATTTTTATAAATATATCAATTTCACTCTCAAAATTACCAAATTTGTATCTCCTGATAATATTTTAATTTGGAGTGGTTTATTTCTGTGATAAACGGTCAAAAAAGGGTGTAAACTCCGTCTCTTTTTCATTCAAAATTGATAATTCAAAATTCATAATTAATTGAATTTATCTTTAATCAGTAACATATACTCATAAGCTTCTTCATAATTGTTTCCTATCTTTCCGTCAAGAATTGCATCTTCTATTTCAGCCTTTATTAACCCAACTGTTTTAGAAGGCTTCAATCCGAATACTTCCATAATAATCTCCCCTCTTACAGGAGATTGAAATGCCCTTAGCTTATCTTTTTCTTTTACGTCATATACTCTTTGCATTACTCGGTCGTAGTTCCCTAAATATTCAGAAACCTTTTCCATATTTTTGCTCGTAATATCAGCTCTGCACAAAACTATTAAATCATCCAGGTCTTCATCTGCCTCTACAATAAATCGTCTTATTGCCGAGTCTGTAACCTCTTCCTTTGCTAATGCAATGGGTCTTAGATGGAGGCGTACCAGCTTTTTAATGTATTCCAGTTCATGAAGCGGCAATTTCATCTTTTTGAACACACCGTTCATCATTCTGGCACCAAACTCCTCATGCCCGTGAAAAGTCCAGCCTGCGTCCTCATCAAACCTTTTTGTCTGGGGTTTTGCGATATCATGCACCAGCGCTGCAAATCGAAGCCAAACATTTTCAGTGACAACTGCTATGTTGTCCACAACTTTGCATGTATGGTAAAAAACATCTTTATGATGAAAGTCCTTCCTTTGATCAACTCCGCCAAGATTAAATATTTCAGGAAATATTATCTGAAGTACTTTTGATTTATACATTGCAACGAGCCCTATTGATGGTCTTGGAGAAGATAGTATTTTTATAAACTCATCTGTAATCCTCTCCTGTGCTATAATAGAGAGTCTCTCCCTCATTATTTCAGAAGCATTCAATACTGATTCATCTAAACTGAAATTCAGCTGTGCAGCAAACCTGAATGCACGCATTATTCTCAGGGGATCATCCTCGAACGTTCTTAAAGGATCTAAAGGTGTTTTTATAATCCCAGTCTCTATATCACTTAGACCGTCAAAAATATCAATTAACTCCCCGAAATTATGCTTGTTCACCGATACCGCTAATGTATTCACTGTAAAATCCCTGCGATGAATATCATCTTCAAACGTTCCCCCGGTCACAATAGGGTTTCTGCTTTTAGTGCTATATGATTCACGTCTTGAGCCCACAAATTCCAGATCATACCCGTTATATTGGAAATGAGCAGTCCCAAAATTTTTGTAGACCGAGATCTTTTTTACATTTAATACTTCACTCAGTGTTTCCGCGAATTTCACTCCGTCCCCTACTACTAAAAAATCTATCTCCCTCTTTTCTCGGTTTAGAATTTTATCCCTTACAAATCCGCCAACTATATAGACCTCCTCCGGATTCTTGAGCGCTACCTCAGAGATCGTTCTTATGAAACTGATCTTCTCAATTTCATCCATTACAATTTTCGATGCTTCTTCTTTATTCATATTTGATTTTGGGAGGATTATTTTAGGAATAAATTCTATAAAATTTATTCTTAAGATTCGTAATCACAAAACTATACTCACTTTTATTTAAACACTTATCAAGCTTTTCTAATAATATTTTTACTCTCTCATAATTACCCCCCTCGAGATAGTATTCTGCCAGTTTATAAACTGCATATTGCTGATATGGGTTTTCAATCATGGAGTCCTCGACGACATCCCGACCGGTCTTATCATTCATGAAATCAACTTTTCTTCTTAAATTATCGTTAAGGTCAATCATTATAGGAATCAGTGAAATTACTCCGCTGTTCTTAAATTCCTCATTCAGAATCCTGAATTTCTCTGATTCGTCTCCCTTAATATAACTTTTTAGAACACTTAAATTACTCATTAAATAAATACGCAAAAATGCCGGGTAATAAACTCTGTGTACCGGTTTTTCATTAATGAGACTGTTACAAATCAACTTAGCCTTATCAACTCTGCCGGCAAGAATAAGCATATCAGCCCTTCGTAGTTTTATTAGCGGTTCGTATGCAGTTCCTGTATATAACCTCTCTTTTTCAGTAAGATATGTTACTCCGGCTTCTGCACTGTCCATTTTTTCATAACAAATTGATTTCCCATAAGTCAGTGCCCAGCTCACATTATTTATTTCTAATTCCTCAATAAGACTTTTAGCTCTAACATACTCTTTGTTTATGATATATCCATAAACTTCCTCAGTTTTTGTGGCTAAATACCTTGGACATATTTTTTGCATCAAACCTTTTCTTCCAAAATAATAATTAGCCTTATGGGGACTAACGTCAGATGCTTGAGAATCAAGAAATATTAAATATTCAGCATTTAATTCAGAGATGTTTTTTTTATAATATTTTGGAAAATCTGTGTCCGAATATAATAACTTAAACTTATCAATACCATATTTATCAACTAAATACTTAATAAACGACCCTGCGATGACGTATGATGCTGAAGAAGCCTGATTGAAAAAATTGAACCCGCTGAATAATTCCGTTATACTAATTTTATAGCCGGTTTTGTATGCAGTATTGACTATGTAATGTATATCATAATCATCATAACTGTTGTCTGAAGCAGATGCAATTCCTTCAATAAGTGCCGGATTAAACCGATCCGCAACTTTAAATATGTATTTCCCGAATTCGGAAGTGAAAATATGGGATGTTTCGTGTTTAAGAGTACTGTGCAAACTCTCTTTGGTCAGATATATCTGTCCGAGCCACGGTTTTGCAACATCTGCGTTGCCCGCTCCAAAGATTTCCTTCTTTTCCTTTCTGCTGCTGAAAACAAAAGCTTCGATTTTTTCTTTTGGCTCCGTTTTATAAAATTCTCTTAATTCTTCATAATAATATTCAGCGGATTTTCTGATATAATCAGCCTCTCCATCATCTGGCTTCTCTGAAAAATTAAATCTAAAGTGTTTCGTTTCAATCTGAAAAGCTAATTTACTCTTCAATCCGGAATAATTTGTCGCAAATCCTGAATAGGGTGAGATAAGAACAAAACTGACAGATATTATCACACTGAAAATTATAATTCCTGACTTTGGTAAATGGACCCTGACTTTATTATTGAAATATAAAAAAACAAGTGATTCAAAGAATAACAGATTCAGTAATCTGTAAATTATAAATTTTGTGCTTATTGTTATAGACTCATCATAAATGTTTCCTGGAAAGTATGCTGCAATAGGATTATAAAAATATACTTGCGGGTTGTAATATAACTCCGTAATCGGTATGCAGAGAATAATTAAAAATAGCAGAATCAGCATTATACCGGGGTATTTACTCCAAATGGAGTATGCTAAAATTCCTATGCCTCGCCCGATAAAAATGGCTGGAACAACTATTACAAAATAAAATGGTAACCCGGCACAAAATGGACACTGCCCGGAAAGTTGTGAATTTATAAAAGCAATAATTAATGGAATAAAAAACAAGATTGTAACAATCCGGATAATCTTTGTATTTAATTCTTTATAATTATTGACTTTTTTTATTTTTAAGAGATGAATAACATATATGGAGATGAAAAGTGTTAAAAAAACACCGGTGACAAGCGAATACTCAAAACTAAAGTATTTTGTTAACGGAAGGTTTATAAGAATACATGATATTATTATCTGGGCGAAAACCAAAAAACTCTTAAGTATATTTTCTTTGAGAAATATTATTATCTCGGTAATCCTCTCCATCTAAACTTTCGCCTGTCCCGCTTGGGCGGGAACCTTTGACTTATTCAACAACTCAACTAATAAACTATTCAACTATTTGTTTTAGTACTATTCCGTTTAATCCGGAAAAGTACACCTCATTAAGAGGCGAAATTGACATATCTGTAAGATTTACATACTGCCCTGATTTTGTTTTGCTCCATGTCTCACCGGCATCAGATGTATAAATGAACTCTCCTTTAGTGGTAACGGCAAATCCATTTTTTGCATCTGAAAACTTTATCCCTAATATCCCTGAGAAAACTACGGATTCTGCTTTGTTCCATGTTTCCCCTCCGTCCTCTGTCTTATATATTTCCCCCGCCGCACCGGCTACAAATCCTAATTGAGTATTCACAAAATCAAGACACTTTAAGTACTTGTCGGTGAATCTTTTAAGTGGTTTCCAGGAATTCCCGGAGTCAGAAGACTTGAATACTGTCCCCCCCTTACCAACAGCATATCCTATATCTCTTACTGGAAAATAAATATTTAATATGTGCTCGTTACTTTGAGTTGAAGTTAAATTCCAGCTATTTCCACGATCACTCGTCTTTAGTATAATCCCTTTGGCACCCGTCACAAAACCATTAAATTCATCATAAAAATAAATTTTTAATAATCTTTCACCCACCGGAAGTGGTACTCTATCTAATGTCGATGCACTATCCTGAGTTAGGAAAAGATTACCGTTATCCCCTATAACCATTCCCTCACTCGAGTTGAAGAAGTGAATATTATTGAAATTCGTAGTTTCTGAAGCGGTGATCTTACTCCAGCTCTCCCCCCCGTTAAAAGTCCTTATTAATGTACCACTCTCTCCGCATGCATATCCAACTTGATTATCAACAAAGTATACAGAATTGAGATTTTGATTTGTCCCGGTAGATACAACCCTGAAATTACCCAGATTCATGTAAAATGGATTTGTTTTATACGAGACAGAAGTCGAATCTTCTCTCGCCATTTTATTTGCTTTCATTTCAGTCCAGAAATCTCTGACCAGTCCAAATGAAAAATAGAATAGTATGCCGAAAAGTGCTATGATAGATAGTGCAATAAAATAAAACTTTATGTTGTTCTTTCTTTTATCTTTTTTAATCGCTGAAGTTTTTCTGGATTGCCTCCGCCCTCCGCCCTCCGACCTTCGACCTTCGACCTTCGTCCTCCGATCTTCGTCCTCCGACCTTCTCATCAGAGATTGAATATCCGCCAGAAATTCTTCGCAACTGCTGTATCTTTTGTATATATTTTTCTCAAGAGCTTTTGCTATTATTTTATCTATATCACTTGGCACACCGGGGAGAAAAGTCGTGATCTTGGGGGGAGTTTTTTTTATATGCCCCTCCATTATTTCATATTCAGTCGTATAATTAAACGGAGGTTTTCCGGCTATCATCTCATAAAAAGTAACTCCGATTGAATATATATCACTCTGTCTCGCTGGTTCTTCTGCCTTTAATTGCTCTGGACTCATATAAAGAAGAGTTCCGATTTTTGTCCCTGTTCTCGTTATACTCTTTTCAAAAAGGGATTTTGATATCCCAAAATCCATTATCTTTACAATCCCCTCTCGGCTGATTATAACATTGGATGGTTTTATGTCTCGATGAATAAAACCTTTGGAATGTGCATACCCTACTCCAGCTAATATATGTTCCAGAATTGTCATCGCATCATTATAATCTAACCTCCCCCTTCTCTCAATATATTTCTCAAGTGTTTCCCCTTCAACAAATTCCATTACAATTCCCAGTAATTTTTGCTGATCCGTAAATCCATATACTGTTACAAGGTTTGGATGATTTAATTTTGCTTGATTTTTTGCTTCCCTCTTAAAACGCTCCGTAAACTGTGGATTTAGATTTGCTTGAGGATTAAGAACTTTTAATGCAACATACCTTTCTAACTTTAGATCAAGAGCCTTATATACTATTCCCATCCCCCCTTCACCAAGCATACTTATTATCTTAAAGTTTTCTATTATAAAACCGGGCTTTAATTGCATTGTTATCAACCTTTATTGCTGACTATTACATACGTAAAATTATCCGGCGCTCCTCTGTCAAGAATTATTTTATCAAGTTTACCGGAGATCTCTTGTAGGTCATCTTTTTCTAACAGTTTCTTTAGTTCTTCCTTATCTACAACACCCGTAACACCGTCTGTACATAGCAAAAACTTCCAGCTTTTTTTCGGCTTTAATTTCATAAAATTTAGGTCTATTCCAAAACCTGACTTATCTCCTATAGCCTTTAATATAACGTTCTTATGTGGATGAATTTTCGCTTCCTGTGAAGTTATCGCTCCCAGGTCCATTAATTTCTGAACTATGGAATGATCCTTCGTGATTTTTATTAAATCCCCGCTTTGATAGAAAAATATAGATGAATCTCCAATATGGCCCCAGTAGGCTATTGCATCTTTTATATATAATATCTCTGCTGTTGTCGCCATTCCTTCGTATTCCGGCTTCATCTCAGCCGCCTTTACCACAAGATCATTAACTTTAACCGCAGCTTCCTCAATTTTCTTTAAGGGATCTGTTTCAACTGATTTTTCAAAGAATGGATAAATCGAATCGATTACTAACTGTGATGCGATATTTCCCGCATTGTTTCCCCCTATCCCATCACATACAATAGCAAGCACTGAATCTCCTAAATCATAGAAGGTTGAAGCATCTTCATTCTGATTCCTGACCAAGCCGGTTTGTGAGTTTAACGTGTAATTTATTATCATAATTCAAAATCTCCGACAAGCCGGTCTACTGACTGACTCCGTCTGAAAGAACATATTTAACCTAATTTGTAAAAATAAGTTTTTTTTGCGAATAAACGAAATTTATTTGGCTGCTCTACTCGATTGGATTCTTTACATCTTTACTCTGCTGCGTCGGACTGGGCGGGAACCTTTGACTTTCGCCTGCCTGCCCCGGTTGGCCGGTGGTCCCGCTTGGGCAGGAACCTTTGACCTTTGACTTTCGACCTTTGACCTTTGACCTTTGACTTTCGACCTTTGACCTTTGACTTTCGACCTTTGACCTTTGACTTTCGACCTTCGACTTTTGCCCTTCGACCCCGATGTTTTCCGCATTAAAGGCTAATTCAAAGAAAATAGGCAATGCTTTTTCGCAGAATGATTGAGCCTCCGCCGGCTTATCAATGAAACAATGAGAAAATGGTGAATCAATAATTTTCTTACAAACATCCATTAATTCAACGCAACCGGAAAAATCAACAACTTTGGAAATAAAATGAGCAAACTGAAAGATTGAATCAGAGGTGCAATTGTAATAACCCGGAGGAGACGAAGAGTCATTCTTGGCAAATCCAAAGAGATTATTATCTGACGGTAAAGGATTAAGTTTAGAGCAAAAGGCAGCAAAAGTAAGTATAACAATACCCGGAATATTAAATTTCAATTCTGCATGAGTGCAATCAGCAATATAAGAATCAAAAAAAGGTCGAAGGAGTGACGGTTTCGCAAGCTTAAATATAGTCATTTTTGCCGGTGCCTTTTCCGGTAAGGAAATTTGAGAGTGAAAGAAAAAATGCAAGGATAATTTGGAAATATGCGGAGACAGAAATATATTTTTTAGTTGAGCTGTTATACTCTTTAGTTTTTATAAGGAATTTATTTTTATGAGATGCAGAGGCTTTAATGCCGAAAAAATTATTTTTATTCCGGTGTTTACCGAATCCGGTTTCAAGGGCAGCGACAGAAAGGATAAAAAAGGGATTAATCTTGTTTAATCCGGCTAAAGGCTGAATAACAGGAAAATATTTGTTATAAAAAACAGTGTAAATCAATTTTTGCAATGTTAACCCATCTCATAATGAATAATAATAATTATATTTAACTATGCAAAGATAATATATTGTTTTCCGAATGTCAAGTGTTTTTTTATATAAATAAAAAATAATTTTAATATTATACAGAAGTATACTATCTCCTTCCCATCTCCTTCCCATCTCCTTCCCTTCTTCCTCCCATCTCCCTCCCATCTCCCTCCCTTCTTCCTCCCATCTTCCTCCCTTCATCCTACCATTTTCTACCTTTCACCGCTGACCTTGAACAAGGATTTTTAAGTAAAAATTATAAAAAAGGGGGAAAATGGAAAATAGTCAAAAAATTTTGACTATAGTCAAAATCACTTTTGAAATTTGTACAAGGTTAA